>QWCB01000354.1_pt1 | contig 73088 bp, 65 predicted proteins | sample 1972511 | NCBI WGS metagenome assembly QWCB01 (sample SAMN09866719, study PRJNA288562) | Human gut metagenome isolate term5_stool, whole genome shotgun sequencing... | isolation source: gut | host: Homo sapiens | place: USA: California | reverse complement strand
TTCCTGTATGTTTTTTCAATGAATATTCTTTGAGGATTTTCAAAATACTCTTCAAAATGTGAGAAAAATTCAATGTTTGTTCCTCTAAATCCGTATATTGACTGCCAGTCATCACCTACAACCATTATCTTGGCACCAATACTATCACAGATATTTCTTAACAAGTTATATCTGGTAAATGAAGTGTCCTGATATTCATCAACAATTATATATTTGTAAGGCAAAAGGTATATTCAGAAAGGATAAAATTAAACCTTTGCCGGGAGATAAGGTTCATATTTCTGTTGATGATAACGATGATGGAATAATAAATTCAATAATGCCCAGAAAAAATCTTCTTACAAGACCTGCTATTGCAAATATTGATAAAATTTTTATAACAATTTCTGTAGCTGAACCCAAACCTGTTTTATTGCTTGTCGATAAAATGACCGTCCTTGCAAATTATATTAAAGCCGAACCTATAATTTTAATAAATAAGATAGATTTATCTCCAAATGAGGCTAAAAATATTCAATCGATTTATATGAATTCGGGTATAGATTCCTTTTGCGTCTGTGCTAAAACAGGCGAGGGAATAAGAGAGATAAAAAATAAGATGCAAAACTGTGTAAGTGTATTAACCGGAAACACCGGTGTCGGAAAATCTTCAATAATAAACTCGCTGATTCCTAATTTATCTGTTGAAACAAATGAAATTTCCAAAGCACTCAAAAGAGGAGTTCATACAACCAGGCAAACTACACTTTATTCTGTTGAAAACGGCTATATTGCCGATACTCCTGGATTTTCAACTTTGACCTTAGACAGTAATTCAGATATAAGTTATGATGAGCTTTATAAATATTTTTACGATTTTTTACCATATATGGACAATTGTAAATTTACAGATTGCAATCATCTTCAAAAAAATCGAAACTGTGGGATTTTTTCAGCTGTGAAAAATGAGAAAATCGAGCAGACAAGATACAATAACTATTGTTCAATGTATGAAGAAATAAAAAATAAAAGCACATATTAAATTTTATTGAAATTCTTATTTCTATCTTTAGAAATAAGGAGTTTAATTTTATTTAAGTATATAATTATGTTATAATAATCAATATTGTTTGTAACTTATTTCAAATAAAAATAAAACATTGAGGAGGACCGATTTGGGGAAACTTATAGTTCTTGAAGGTCTTGACGGTTGTGGCAAAAGTACCCAGCTCGAGTTACTGACAAACAAACTTGAAGAATCAAATTTTGATTTCAAAAAAATTAAATTGCCGGATTATGAAAGTCAATCATCAACCTTGGTGAAAATGTATTTAGACGGAGAACTCGGTGATAATCCGATGGAGTTAAATCCTTATGCCGTATCAAGTTTTTATGCTTGTGACAGATATATAAATTACAATCTTAAGTGGAAATCTGATTATGAAAGCGGAAAACTTATTGTAGCGGACAGATATACTACCTCAAATGCCATTTACCAAGCCACAAAGTTTGATGATGACAGAGAAAAATTTTTAGAATTTTTGTTTGACTATGAATATGAAAAAATAAAATTGCCGAAACCTGATTTAGTAATTTTTCTTGATATGCCGACAGAAATTTCACAGAGGCTAATGAGTGAGAGATATCAAGGAGATGAAAACAAAAAAGATTTACATGAAATTGATGTTAAATTTTTGAATGATTGCAGAAAAAACGCACTTTTTATTGCAAAAAAATATCAATGGAAGGTTTTGAATTGTTATAAAAATTCAGATCCTTTGCCGATTGAAACGATAGAAAAAGAAATATGGAATGAAGTGAAACAGATAATTTACAAATGATAGAATATAATAATATTAAATTAGAAGACAGAGACAGAGTAAATGAAATTCTTTCGGCAGATCCTCAAATAGGTTCTGAGTATTGCTTTGGCAATATTTATATGTGGGGAGAAGCATATAATGCAAAAATAGGATTTTATAAAGATTTTTTCATGCTTAAAATGAAAGAAGATGACAAGCCTTATTATTCTTTTCCGGTAGGAGACGGTAATCTTAAAGAATGTCTTGACGAAATAAAAACAGAAGCAAAAACTAAAGGTCATGGAGTCTCATTTTATAATGTATCAAAGAAAAATCTTGAAAAGCTTGATAATCTTACGGAATGTAATTATAAGATAACCAAAAATGACGGTCAGGGAGACTATATTTATTTAGTAAGTGATTTAATAAATTTAAAAGGAAAAAAATATAAGTCGAAACGAAATCATATATCTTATTTTTTGAAAAATTATGATTTTAAATACGAAGAGATTAACAAAGATAATTTAGAAGAATGTTATCAAATGAGTCTTGACTGGAATAAGATTCATAAATCGAACATTAAAGAATATGAAAGTAAAGAGCCCCAGGCGATTAAAAGAGCGTATGAAAACTTTGACTATTTAGGACTTGTTGGCGGACTGATTCGCAGTAACAATAAAATAATTGCCTATACATTCGGAGAAAAAATAAACGACTATATGTTCTGCACACATGTTGAAAAGGCTTATGCTGATATAAGAGGATCTTATCCTTTGATAAATCAACAATTTGCAGAAAACACTATAAATAATTTTGAGTATGTAAATCGCGAAGAGGACCTTGGCATTGAGGGACTCCGAAAGGCAAAGCGCTCTTACAATCCTGTGATGTTACTTGAAAAATATTATGCTGTCTGTGATGAATGAGATTAAAATTTCCTTTGCCGAACAAAAAGACCAAGAAGGTTTAATAAATCTTTGGCATGAAGTTTTTGAGGACAGTGTCGAATACATTGAAAATTTTTTAAAATTTAATTTCGAAGATAATTTTGTTGTGGTTGCAAAATATAAAGAAAAACTTGTCTCTGCATATTATTTGATTAAATCAAGATTTGAAAACAGTGACGCTTTTTATCTGTATGCTGCTGCAACCTTGCCGGAATACAGAAAATTCGGAATAATGGGAAAACTCATAAACTTCGGTATTGATTTTGCCAAACATTCAAATGTAAGATATATAATTTTATCCCCGGCAAACGAATCCCTTTACAATTATTATCAAAAATTTGGTTTCAAAACTGTTTTTTATATAAACAGATATAAACTGGATCCTAAGATTTTTAAAATAAGATCAACAAGGCAATCCGATTCAGACAGTGAAAAGATTTTAAAGCTCAGAGAAAAATATCTTAATGATATATCACATTTAACCTTTGATAAAAATTTGATTGACTACTTGATTAGCGAAACAAAGTTCAGTGATAATCAAATAAAATCATATGACAACTCGTTTGTCTACTTTGATGAAAATGATGATTATATCCATATAAAAGAATATTTTCCTTTTAATTTTATTTTACCGAAAAAGAAAGATGTTGTTTTAGATTTACCGGTGGATATAGATATTGGATTGAATTACAAAAAATTGCCACAAGGTATGATTTATGATGTATATGATGAATTTGATAATACTGCATATTTAGGTATAACTATGGGATAAATAAGATGGAAGAACAGTCAAAATCACAGCTTAGAAAACTTGCTTTTAAGATAAGGCTAAGCATGACCGAAGATCAGGTCTTTGAAGAATCAGAAGAAATTGCGAGAAGACTTTTTAATTCGGATATATATAAATCTGCAAAAAGAGTTTTTTCATATTATTCAATAAATAACGAGGTTGACACTCGTGATATTAACCGAATTATTTTAAAAGACAAAAAAAAACTTGCTCTTCCTGTCTGTATTGATGACTATAATTTGGAATTTCATCAGATAGATGATTTAACTCAAGTAGAGCGTGGTGTTCTTAACATACCTATCCCGAAGAAAAAGAATAAAATCGTGCCACAACCTTATGATATAATGTTAATGCCCGGAATACTGTTTTCAAAAGCCGGTTATCGTATAGGATACGGCAAGGGCTATTACGACAGATATTTAAGCGATAAGAAAATTTTCAAGATAGGTTTAACCTACGATAATTTACTTGTTGATGATATTAATTACAGTGAATTTGATGTCAAGGCCGATTATATAATTACGCAAACCAGAAATTTTTTCCCGGAGGAAATTGATGACTGAAAATAACAAAAGACCGATAAAAAGAATTTCAAAAACTGAAAATTCAAAAAGGGGAAGAAAATCTTCTAATTATTCACCTAAAAGAATTAAGAAAAGTTCTTCATATAAGGTGAATAAAAGCGTTTCTCAAAATTCATCAAATAAAAAGAAAACTGTAAATAAAAAACCAAACAACATTAAAATAAACAAATCACAGGTGAAAACTTCTAAAGGAATTTCTAAAAATTCTTCTCCTAAAACCAAGACAAAAACTATGCGTAAGCCGAAAAATGCTTTTGAAGCTATAACTTTTAAACTCGGAGATCTATACAGAGCAAAACCTGTTACTTTTTATTGGATTTTCGTGGGAGTTATATCAGTTATTTTTGCTATAATTGCGCTTTCCTGTATAGCGGATGTTATGGGAACCGGTCGCAGCCATGAAACGAAATCTATTAATATTCCCGACGGAGCCACAACAAATCAAATCATAAATATCTTAGACAAAGAAAATATGATTAAAAACTCATTGTTTTGTAAAATGTTTGTTGGAGTAACACAGGGACTTACAAAGAAAAGTAAACCTAAGTATTTAAGTGGCGTATATTATCTATCCCCGGATATGGGGGTTGAAAAGATGCTGCTTTCATGTATGAGAAGAAACAGTGCAAAAACAGTCAGAATTACTATTCCGGAAGGCCTTACTTTAGATCAAATCGCTTTGAAACTTGAAAAGGCTGATGTATGCACTTCAAAGCAATTTTTCAAAACTGTAGATGAAGGTAATTTCGATTTTGACTTTGTAAAATCAATTCCAAATAAGTCACAAAAATATCGCATACTTGAAGGATATCTATATCCGGATACTTACGACTTTTATGTTGCCGATAATCCGACAGCTGTTATTAATACAATGCTGAAGAATACACAGAAAAATTGGACTGCTGATTTTGACGCAAAAGCGAAAAATTTAAATATGTCTATGGACGAAGTTTTAACTTTGGCGTCAATAATCCAAAAAGAAGCTGCAAATAAATCTCAAATGGAAGTAATATCTTCTATATTGCATAAGCGTTTAAACGGAAACAAATATCCACTTTTGCAATGCGACTCTACCGGCGATTATGTTACAAAAAATATTAAGCCAAATATAAAGCCGGAAGAATTTACAAAGTATCAGACACTTTACAATACTTATTATTGTAAAAAGCTTCCTGTCGGTTCAATTTGTAATCCCGGAAAAGATGCTATAAATGCAGCTCTTAATCCGAAGAGTACGGAATATTATTTCTTTAATCATGACAATTCGGGTAAAATTTATCTTGCTAAAACTGACAGTGAGCATGAAGAAAACGTTTACAAAGCCATGGTAGCGAATAATGCAAAGAAATAAACCGGAACTCTTAGTACCAGCGGGAGATTTTGAATGCCTTAGGGCAGGTGTTAAAAATGGTGCCGATGCTATTTATATCGGCGGAAAAATTTTTGGCATGCGAACGGCTTCATCAAATTTTTCAAAAGAAGAGATTATTCAGGCCAGTTCATATTGTCATAAGAACAATGTTAAACTCTATCTGACTTGCAACACTCTGCCGAGAAATGATGAGCTGGAAGAAATTGACGAATTTTTCAGACTTGCAAACGAGGCTGAAGTTGACGCAGTGATTGTTACCGACATTGGTCTATTCTATAAGGCTAAAGAACTGTTAAACAAAAATATTGAACTACATGTGTCTACACAAGCAGGAATTGTCAATTCATTAACTGCAAAAACCTTTGAAAATCTTGGCGCTGACAGAATAATTTTAGCAAGGGAGCTTTCCTTTGAAGAAATTAAAGAAATTAAACAGAGCTTGAATACAAATACTGTAATCGAGTGCTTTGTTCACGGCGCCATGTGTATGTCGTTTTCCGGCAGATGTCTTATATCAAATTATTTAACCGGTAGGGATTCAAATCGAGGAGATTGTGCTCAATGTTGTAGATGGAAATATGCTTTGGTTGAAGAAAAAAGACCGGGTGAATATTATCCTGTTATTGATGACGGAGAAGGAACTTTTTTATTTAATTCCAAAGACTTGTGTATGATTGAATATATTCCCGAACTTGTCAGGTCCGGCATAGGTTCTTTAAAAATTGAAGGAAGAGCAAAGAGCGCTTATTATGTGTCAACAATTACCAATGCATACAGAAAAGCTATTGATGAATATTTTCTTCATCTTGATGACGATAATTATAGACTTGATGATAATATAAAATCAGAGATCTTAAAAGTAAGCCACAGACCATATTGCACCGGATATTATTTTGACAATCCTCAAGAAAATTCTCAAATTGACCTAAACGGTGGGTATATTCGTGAGTATGAAGTATCTGCTATTGTTGAAGATATTCAAGGAGATCGTGCTATAATCAGATTGAAAAATAAATTTTATGACGGTGATAAGTTAGATGCTCTTTCCATTGCGGGTGAAAGTAAAATAATAACTGTAAGTATGTTAAAAGATGATCAGAATAAAAAGGTTGATTTTGCAAACAGACCGGAATATTTTTACAGTATAAATAATGAAAATCTTAGTAAAGGAACTGTTTTAAGGAGAAGAATAAAAACAAGTGAATGAATTTGCCGCATTTAAGGAAATCTTAAAAGAGAAATGTGATATAGTTCAGGTTATTTCTTCCTATGTAGACTTAAAAAGGAGAGGATCTGAATATGTCGGACTCTGTCCTTTTCATAATGAAAAAACACCATCATTCACAGTATATGCAGGTGCAGACAGTCCCCATTACAATTGTTTTGGTTGTAATGCTCACGGAGATGTAATCTCGTTTATTGAAAATATAGAACATCTTGATTTTATAGACGCGGTGAAATTTTTGGCTGACCGATGTGGACTAGAAGTTCCGGTAACAAACTACGAAGATAAAGAATATATTGACAGAAAGTCTGTCATCGAATTAAATGTTGAAGCCGCAAAATATTATCATAAAATGTTGTTTTCTCCCGAGGGAAAAAATTGTCTTGAATATCTTCAAAGAAGAGGAATAGACTTAAAAACCATAAAAAAATTTGGTCTTGGATATGCTCCTGAGTCTTGGGATAGTTTGATTAAATATATGAAAGCGAAAAATATTTATCCAAACTCTCTTTTGATTGCCGACTTGGTTAAAAAATCTAATAAAAACGGCAAAACACACTATTATGACAGTTTTAGGAACAGACTTATAATTCCTATAATCAATGTAAGAAAACAAGTGATCGGGTTTGGATCAAGAGCCCTGGACAAAAATTCTAATGCAAAGTATATAAATACATCAGATACACCGGCCTATAAAAAGAGTTTAGAACTTTTTGCTCTCAATTTATCCAATAACAAGGATAAAATTTTGATTTTAACTGAGGGCTATTTTGATGTAATGACAATTCATCAATTTGGTTTTCCTTACGCAGTTGCATGTTGCGGAACTGCTCTCACAAAAGATCAGGTTTCGCTTATGTCAAGATATTGCAATGAACTCTATCTGTGCTATGATAATGATGAGGCAGGAAGAAAAGCAACCTTAAAAGCCGTTGAACTTTGTAAACCATTTAACTTTAAAACTCGGGTTATAGAACTAAACGGTGGAAAAGATCCCGATGAAGTTATAAGAAATATGGGTAAAGATTATTTCTTAAATCTAATAAGAAATGCTCCTGATTCCATTAGTTTTATGCAGAATAACATTCTGAAAGAATATAATCTGTCGCTTTCCGATGAAAAAAATGAATGTATTCAAAGAATTATAAACGAAGTTTATTCCGGGTTATCAGATATTGAACTGGAAATCTATTCATCTCAACTTTCGGAAATTACAGGAGTAAATAAACAGACAATTTTAAATTCCGCATACAGAGCATTAAAAAAGAATTATAATAAAAAACGGTATAATTTTAATAATCTGTCAAGCAGTTTAAACCTTGATAAAAATAGAATTTTCGATGATAAAAATGTTCCTTTGAAACATTGCAAATTGTTTATTTTAGGCTCAATGATTTCAAACCCGGAATTGTTTAAAAACAATAATATTGAAATTGATGAAAAATTATTTGAAGATGACGGGCTTATTGATATATGTAAAGGCATTCGGGAAATGATAAATAACAACGAAAAGCCCGAACTGTTATATTTTTCAGAGAGTTTAGACGAAGAACAAAAGAAGCTTTTAATTAAACTTATTAACTCAGATATTAAACCGGAAGTAAATGATATTTTGGCCGCTGTCAAATATCTGAAAGATAAGAAAAGAATTAACGATATAGAAAATAAAGATTTTTCAGAGTTGTCCGATGAAGATTATTTGAAGTTATTTGAAAATTAGGAGTAATGAATGGCAAAGAAAAAAGTAGATAAAAATACAGTAATTAATAAACTTGTTGAAAAAGGTAAAATTTCAGGTCAACTTTCAACCAACGATATCGATAAAGCAATAATCGAAATGGATTATGATATCGATAAATTGGACGAGCTATATGATACTATTGAAAATAACAATATAGAAATAATCGATGATCTTGGAGATGCTGCTTTAGAGAGCTTAAATGTTGATACAAACGCAAAATCAAAGTCATCGAAATCTAAAAATAAAAAGAATATACCTATGGGAGATCCGGTTAAAGTATATCTAAAAGAAATAGGTAAAGTTCCGCTTTTAACTGCAGAAGAAGAGATAGATCTTGCAATTAGGATAGAAGAGGGAGATGAGAGCGCAAGGAAAAAGCTTGCGGAATCAAACCTTAGATTGGTTGTAAGTATTGCCAAAAGATATGTCGGTCGCGGAATGTCTTTCTTAGATTTAATTCAAGAAGGAAATTTAGGGCTTATTAAAGCAGTTGAAAAATTTGATTATACAAAGGGATTTAAATTTTCAACTTATGCAACCTGGTGGATCAGACAAGCTATTACAAGAGCTATTGCGGATCAAGCAAGGACAATCAGAATACCCGTTCACATGGTTGAGACGATTAATAAAGTTAAAAAGACCGCAAGCAAACTTTTACATGAAAATGGAAGAGAGCCTACGGACGAAGAAATTGCCGAAAAGCTTGATATGACAGTTGAAAAGGTAAGAGACATTCAGAGAGTTTCTCAGGAGCCTGTTTCACTTGATACTCCGATAGGTGAAGAGGAAGACTCACATCTCGGTGATTTTATTCCTGATGACGAAGCTGTTACTCCTGCTGATGCGGCATCTTCTCTTATGCTTAAAGAAGAGCTTATCGGAGCCTTAGATACATTAAACGACAGAGAAGCGAGAGTTTTGTCTTTAAGATTCGGTCTTGATGACGGAAGACCGAGAACTTTGGAAGAAGTGGGAAAAGAGTTTGATGTAACAAGAGAAAGAATAAGACAAATAGAAGCAAAAGCTTTAAGAAAACTCAGACATCCCAGCAGATCAAAGAAACTCAAAGATTTTTTGGAGTAAAAATATGAATGATAAATATTCTGTAGCTCTTGCTAAGATTATAGATTATATGGGTATGGAGATTATTCGATTAAGCCATGATCCCGGAGAAATCTATATTTCAACAAAGGAAGTTGCAAGACCCGGATTAATTTTGGCAACGGAAGATAAGAATTTCATCTCTGACAGAATTCAATTTATCGGAAATGCTGAAATGATGTTTTTACTTGATTTATCTGAAAATGAAAGGGAAGCTTCTTTAGAAAGATTTTTTTCAAAAAGACCGGTAACTGTAATAATTTCAGCAAGTTATTTGAAATCTGTACCCGATATATTTATTGAAAAATCGGGAAAATATGATGTTCCGCTTCTAAAAACAACAATGGATACTTCAACTGCTATTTCGGCAATGGTTTCAATTCTAAATGTCGAACTTGCAGACAGAATAACAAGACATGGAGTTTTGGTCGATGTTTCCGGTGAAGGAATTTTAATTGTCGGTGACAGTGGGGTCGGAAAAAGTGAAACTGTTATTGAACTTATAAAAAGAGGACACAGACTTGTTGCCGATGATGCCGTTGAAATAAGAAAAGTTTCTTCAAGAACATTAGTTGGTTGCTCTCCTGAAAATATTCGATATTTTATCGAACTTCGCGGTATAGGAATAATTGATGCCAGAAGACTTTTTGGTATGGGAGCAGTCCGAGACACAGTAAAAATTGACCTTGTCATAAATCTTCAAAACTGGGATCAGTCGAAAACTTATGAAAGAATGGGCGTAGAAGACAAGTATACCGAGATTTTAGGCAATCAAGTGCCTCTTATTGAAGTTCCGGTAAGTCCCGGACGAAATCTTGCAATTATCATTGAAGTTGCCGCAATAAATAATCGTCAAAAAAAGATGGGTTATAATTCCGCAAAGCAACTTTTGACTAATCTTGGAATGAGTGTTGATGAAAACGATAATGAAAACAATCATTTCAAACAAGATATTTGGTATGATTATTAGGAGACATAGTGGACATTTCAACTCAACTGAGAAACAAAAAAATTGAATTTGAAAAGAACGCAGTCATAAAGCAATATACTACCTTTAAGATAGGAGGAAGTTTTAACTTCCTTGTTTTTCCGAAAGATGTAGATGAAATTAAAGAAACACTTAAAATTTTCAAAGAAAACAATGAAAAGTTTATAATCTTGGGAAAAGGCAGCAATGTCTTGATTTCCGATAAACACCATGATAAATCTGCAATTATTTTAAGCAAGTATTTTAATAAAATTTCAATTCAAGGCGGAATGTTTATTCAAGCAGAAGCCGGCGCTTCCCTGAAAGATGTTGCAAAATTTGCACTTGAGTACGGGTTTACCGGACTTGAATTTGCATACGGAATTCCCGCTTCTTTAGGCGGAGCTATCTATATGAATGCCGGTGCTTATGGCGGTTCAATTTCTGATTCTCTTTTTGCTTCTAAATATTTGAATGAAAATTTTGAAAGTCAAATGATTCTTGAAAAAGAACATCAGTTTTCTTATAGACACAGTATTTATCAGGAACTTAACAATGCTGTTATTTTTCAAGGACTTTTTCTTTTGAAAGAGGATAATCCTCAAGTTATAAAACAAAAAATGGATAATTATATGGAAAGAAGAAAGATTCGTCAACCGCTTAATTATCCAAGTGCAGGCTCTGTTTTTAAGCGCCCCGAGGGCAACTATGCCGGAGCATTGATAGAAAAATGTGGACTTAAAGGTTATAGAGTAGGCGGAGCCGCGGTCAGCGAAAAGCATGCCGGTTTTATTATAAACATTGATAATGCAACTTATGATGATGTTAAAGAATTAATAAATATAATCAAAAATACAGTTTTTGAAAAAGAAAAGATTTTATTAAGCGAAGAGATAAAATATATTAATTAAGGAGTCAAAATGCAACTTTTAATCGTGACAGGACTATCCGGTGCCGGAAAATCTTCTGTTGTCAGAGTTTTGGAAGATATGGGATTCTTTTGTATCGATAATCTGCCTCCAAATTTAATCCCAGATTTTTTGTCGCTCGTTCAAAAGTCAAACGATGAAGAACAAAAATTTGCAATTGTTGTTGACGCAAGAGCCGGCAAGTCTTTTTCACAACTTTTTGATTCTCTGAATACGGTTAAATCACTCGGATTTGACTATAAAATTATTTTCTTGGATGCAGAAAACAATATTCTTGTTAAGAGATATAAGGAAACAAGACGTCGACACCCGCTTTCTGAAAAATATAGAAATTCAACAGATGAAGCTGTAAACGCAGAAAGAATGATGCTAAGTCCAATTAAAGATATGGCTGATTATATCATAGATACATCTAATACAGATTTACAGACTTTAAGGCAGAGAATAAAATCTCTTTTTTATAATGATGTTTCTAAAACTCTAAAAATAACCTGCATGTCTTTCGGATTTAAATACGGCATACCGGCTGACGCCGACAATGTTTATGATGTAAGATGTCTTCCGAATCCTTTTTATGTATCCGACTTGAAAAATAAAACGGGAATGGATCAGGAAGTCGTTGATTTTATTTGGAAGTATGATCAATCAAAAAATCTATATCAAAAAATTCAGGACCTTGTTGATTTTGCCCTTCCGTTGTATCAAAAAGAGGGAAAAAGTGGTCTTGTAATTGCATTTGGTTGTACCGGCGGGAAACACAGGTCCGTCTATTTTGCGAGAAAACTCTGTAAACATCTTCAAGATAACGGATATTTTTGCAACTTAATAAATCGAGATATTTTGAAATAAAATGAAAGAATCTTTTAATCTGAAAACCAAAAATGAAATTATAAATCGTTTCATAGAAAACGAAATTTCAGATGAAAAATTTAAGACCTTTGCATACGGTCTCTTACTGTTTTGCAGAGGCTTTTTTCGTCATAATATTTTAGTGTTGTCAACCAGTAAAAATATAATTGAATTATATAGAGATGTTTTAGAAAAGATAACCTCGGAAAAGATTAAATACTCTGAATCTAAGAATAAAAATTACTCAATAAATATAAGCGATAAAGAGCTCATAAATAAAATTTTCAATTATCTTGATATAAATGATAAATCAATATCTTTTCGTATAAATTTCGGACTTATTGAAAATGAAGAAGATTATGGAATCTTTTTAGCCGGCGTTTTTATTGCCTGCGGACAGATTACCGATCCGCTTAAGGACTATCATCTTGAAATGTCCGTTTTACATAAAAAACTTTCCTCCGATTTAAAAAAACTCATATCTGAAGCCAATATAAATATAAAAACAACTTTGCGTCAGGAAACATACATATTATATTTAAAAGACAGCAGCCTTATTGAAGACTTTTTAGTCATGATTGGAGCAACTGAAGCTTCACTTGATATTATGAATGTAAAAATTTATAAGGATATCAAAAACAAAGTCAACCGAAAGACTAATTTCGAAAATGCTAATTTGACTAAAACTGCCTATGCTTCAACAATTCAAATTCGTGCAATTGAAAAAATATTTAACAAAAAAGGAAAAGAATTTTTATCTTCTGATTTAAGAGAAATTGCATTGATGCGACTTGAAAATCCGGAAATGTCCATACGCGAAATAGGAGAGAATTTTACCAAAGGTTATTCGCGATCTGTTGTTTACCATAAATTTCAAAAAATTATAAAAATAGCGGAGGATTTGGAAGACTGATATGACATTTACCCATTTGCATGTTCATACCGAATATAGCCTTTTAAGTGGTGCCTGCAGAATAAAAGAACTGATTAAAGCAGCTGCCGACAAAGGGTTTGAAAGCCTTGCCATTACTGATGAATGCAATATGTATGGTGTTATTCAATTTTATAAAACTGCTTTGGATTATAAAATAAAACCTATAATAGGTATGGAAATAAATGTCAGACAAATGCCAAACTTGATTCCCGATAAAACAAATCGTAATTATAGATTGATTTTACTTTGTGAAAATAACGAGGGATACCACAATTTAATGCAAATTACCAGCATTGCAAACAGTTTTGAAAATTCTTCCTCTCCTGCTGTGGATAAAGAAACGCTGAAAAAATACAGTAAAGGACTTATTGCTGTTTCGGATTATGAAAAAGGTGAGATAGCTCAGTTAATTTATTCAAAAAATGAAAATTTAGCAAAAGAAGTGCTGGATGAATATAGAAATATTTTTGGCGAGAATAATTTCTTTTTAGAAATACAAAATCATAATTTATCCGAAGATAATAAAAAAAATCTAAGGACATTGAATTTTGCCGACAAATATAATGTTGAAACTGTTGCAACTAATAATGTTTATTTTGTTGAAAAAGAAGACTATGTTGCAAGAGAAATTCTTTGTTGTATAGGTACAAAAGATAAAGATTTTAAAGTTATTGACAAAAATCATATAAAATCTTCAAGTGATTTGAGTCTTGAGAACAATGAGTATTTTCTAAAAAGTTTTGAAGAGATGGCAAAGCTTTTTAAAGATAGCAAAAATTCAATAAATAATGCCGAAAAAATTTCCGAAAGATGTAATGTGAACATAGAATTTGGAAAAACAAAACTTCCATATTTCAAATTGCCTAAAGAATATCAGTCAATGACGCATTTACAATATTTACAGTTGCTGATTAAAAACGGACTGAGAAAAAAACTTCCTAATCCTAATAAAACTATAATTGAAAGAATTAAATATGAACTCAATACAATAGAAAATATGGGTTTTATTGATTATTTTCTAATAGTCTCCGATTTTGTTAATTTTGCCAAAGATAATGATATTCCCGTCGGTCCGGGAAGAGGATCCGGAGCAGGTTCTTTAATTGCATATTTAATAGGAATTACCGATATAAATCCTATAGAATTTAATCTTTTATTTGAAAGATTCTTAAATCCTGAAAGACAAACTATGCCGGATTTTGATATTGATGTATGTTTTGAAAATCGATACAAAATTGTAGATTATATTGAAAAAAAATATGGAAATGAAAATGTAACACATATAATAACTTTCGGTACGCTTGCGGCGAGGGCTGTTATTCGTGATGTTTCAAAGGCTTTATCATTAGATGACTATAAATTGAATAAAGTCCTAAAATACATAGACAGACGACCAAAAATAACGATTGATGATGCTATAAATGAGAATAAAGAACTGTTAAATTTATATAACAGTGATGATGAAATCAAAATAATTATTGAATATTCCAAGAAGCTTGAAGGATTTCCGCGTCACAGAAGTATTCATGCCGCAGGTCTCTTGATAACCGATAAAAATGTTAGAGAATATGTCCCCGTTGTCCTATTGGACAAGGGTATAGCAACTCAGTTTAATATGACAGAGCTTGAAGAACTCGGATTACTAAAAATGGATTTATTGGCTCTTCGAAATTTGACTGTTATCAAAGATACTTCCGATAAAATTAAGCTAAAAAAACCTGATTTTGATATAAATAAAATACCTCTTGATGACCGTAAAACTTTTCAAATGATCTCACGAGGAGATACAATCGGTGTTTTTCAATTCGAAAAAGATGGACTTAGACGCAAATTATTGTCACTTAAGCCAACCCAAATGCAAGATATAATCAATATGACTTCTTTGTATAGACCGGGTCCTATGAATAGAATTGACGAATTTATAGAATGCAAAAACAATCCGTCAAAGATAAAATATCCCATACCTGAAATTAAGGAGATTTTAGCAGAAACTTATGGAATAATTGTTTTTCAGGAACAGGTTATGCAAATTTTCAGAAAAATTGCAAATTACTCCTATGCTCAGGCCGATTTGGTAAGACGAGCGATGTCAAAAAAGAAACATGACATAATGGAAAAAGAAAGAACAAGATTTTTACAAGGCGCCGAAAATAACAACATAGACAAAAATCTTGCAAATCAACTTTTTGATGAAATGGCAAACTTTGCATCCTATGCTTTTAATAAATCCCATGCGGCAGCATATGCGAAAATAATCTATCAAACTGCTTATCTAAAATGCAATTATATGCCGGAATATATGTCTTCACTATTATCAACTTTGGGAATTGGAAGCAATCGTGTTCCTTTATATATTGAGGAATGTAAAAAAAATAATATTGAAAATTTATATCCGGATATAAATAAAAGTGAATATTTATACACCGCTCATAATAATAAAATTCGTGTTGGTTTGATTGCACTTAGAAATTTGGGAGAATCAATTTGTAAAAAAATAATTGATGAGAGAAACAAAAACGGCGATTATAAAGATATTGCCGATTTTATAAATAGAAACGAAAATGCTAAACTTTCAAGTGTTGTGATTGAAAACATGGTATATGCAGGTTGTTTTGATAGTTTTGGATATAATCGTAAACAGATATTACAAGCAAGTTTTGACATTACGGAAAACTTAAAAACAAATTCCGGACTTCGTCCCGAAGGCCAGTTTAGTCTTTTCGATGATTATAAAAAAACCGAATTTTCAATGAATGAATATATAAATGTAACAGATTTACCGCTTGATTTTAAAAAACAAAAAGAAATTGAAGTTTTAGGATTTAGCATTTTGAAATCAAAGTTATATGTTCAACTTTTAAACTATGATGAAAATTTACTTTCCAAAATCGCTTTTCTTTCAAAAAAATATAAGGGAAACGATACATTGATAATATATATTAAAGATCAAAACAAAATATTGAAAACTAATTACAATGGGGGAGTTAATATAAATAATGAACTTAAATATCAGCTTTCTCAGCTTTTAGGGAAAGAAAATGTTATTGAAAAATCATAATGGAAATTGGTATATAAAAGTGTTATCATAAATTGAAGCTACTTTACTTGGGGGTTGACTGTATGAAAAGAATCGCTGTTTTGACAAGCGGCGGAGACGCACCGGGAATGAATGCTGCAATCAGAGCAGTAGTCAGAACCGCTTTTGAAAATGAAATTGAAGTATATGGAGTTATGGGAGGATATCAGGGACTCCTTGAATCTGATTTTATAAGTATGGATTTGAGAACTGTTTCAAACATAATTCAAAGAGGCGGAACTATTTTACATTCGGCACGAAGCGCTGAATTTAAGACGCAAGAAGGAACATTGAAGGCAAAAGATGTTCTTAAAAAATATGAAATTGAAAATTTAGTTGTTATCGGCGGAGACGGAACTTTAGCAGGTGGTAACAGACTAAGTAAAACGGGTGTTTCAGTAATTGGAATTCCTGCAACAATTGATAATGATGTAGGTTATTCAGATATGACTATCGGATACGATACTGCAATGAATACTGTTATGTTAATGGTTGACAGACTTCGTGATACAACTGAAGCTCACAAAAGATGTTCGGTAGTAGAAGTAATGGGAAGAGATGCGGGATATATTGCTCTTAATTCCGGAATTGCCGTCGGTGCAATGTCGATTTTAATACCCGAAGTCAAGTATGATATTCAAAGAGATATTGTTGACAGAATGAACAGGACCCGTCACTATGGTAAGCATCATTTTATTATAATTGTAGCTGAAGGTGCCGGAGATTCTCAGGAAATATCCAAAAAAATTCAAGAAGCAACCGGAATCGAAACCAGACTTACCGTTTTGGGACATGTCCAAAGAGGCGGATCACCTACTGTTAATGACAGAGTATTGGGCTCTCATTTTGGAAATGAGGCAATTCAACTTATCAAAAAAATTAACGATGACAGCAGCTTTGCTTTGGGATATAAATCAAATAAAATTGTTTCATATCCGCTTGATGAAGCTTTAAAAATAAAAAAACATATTAATATGGATTTATATAAGGTAGCAAATGAAATCTCAATTTAAAAATTTAATCTTAATCGGTATGCCGGGCGCAGGTAAAAGTACAGTTGGTGTAATCCTTGCAAAGACGCTTTGCAGGGATTTCATTGATACTGATTTAATAATTCAAAAGAAGATTAATTCAACTCTTCAAAATTATATTGACAAAAACGGCGAAGAAGATTTTTTAAGATTGGAGGAAGAGACAATCTGTAATTTATCTTCTGAAAATTCAGTAATTGCAACCGGCGGATCGGTTGTTTTAAGTGAAAAAGCAATGAATCATCTGAAAAGCATCGGAACCGTAATTTATTTAGATGTCAGTTTAGAAATCCTTTATAACAGACTCAACAATATAAAAGTAAGAGGAGTAATAGGCACGAAAAATCACAGTTTGCTTGAATTATATGAGCAGAGAGTTCCACGGTATGAAAAATATGCAGATTTTTCAGTGATAACCGACGGCCTTACCACAGAAAATACGATTGAATTTATTATAAAAAAATTTAATGAATATATATTAGAGTGTGAGAAATAAAATGACAATATTTTATCCGGGAAAAGATAATATGTACATAAACATCACAAACAGATGTTCTTGTAACTGTAACTTTTGTATAAGAAGAAAAGGCGACAGTGTGATGGGGAATAACTCACTTTGGCTTGAAAATGAACCAAGTTATGATGAAATTATCTCCGCCTTTGATAAAATTGATGATAAAGAAAATTACAGAGAATTCGTTTTTTGTGGGTATGGCGAACCTACAATGCGACTTGATGTTTTACTTAAAGTTGCAAAGTATATAAAAAGCAAAACCAATGCAAAAATCAGAGTCAACACAAACGGAACTTCAGATTTAATTCACGGCGAAAAAACGGCTCATATGTTTAAAGGTTGTGTTGACAGTATTTCCATAAGCTTAAACAGTTATTCTTCCGAGACTTATGATTCCATCTGTCATCCGATTTATGAAAATACATTTGAGGGAATTATCGAATTCGCAAAAGATATTAAAAATTATGTTCCGGATGTTGCATTTACGGTTGTCGATGTAATCGGCAAAGAAGCAATAGAAAAATGCAAAAAAATAGCGAACTCTGTCGAAATCGACTTGAGAGTTCGCCAATACATTTGATTTAATCGAAAACATTATTAGTGGCAACAATGTCAACGCCTGTATTCAAAACATCTTTGATTACAATATCGCCGATATGTACGGGTACCGATACTGTTGCTTTATTTATTTCTTTCATACATTCAACAATCTTATCTTTGGGAATTTCTTTTGAAGTTTTTACCGGGACTATATATTTTTCCTTAGAACCTAAAACTTTGACAGTGGAACAAATATTTCTTCTCGGATCTTTAATTTCGGTTTTAGCATAATTTTCTCCTCTTTTACAGGTGTTACCGACAACAGAGAGAACATTTTTATCCTCGTCAATTTCTACTTCCATTTGACATCCAAACGGGCAGACAACACAAGTTAATTCAATCTTTTCCATTATTATGCCTCCTCGACGGAAATTGTGATTTCGTCATTTTCTTTAAGCCCGCTCAAAATTTCTTGTTTAACCGAAAGGTTATTCATTTCTCCGGGCGCTAATTTTCTTTCTTTCTTTTCATATACTTTTTCGCCGTTTATATAAAAGGCGATTTTTTTATTTCTATATTCATTGTTTACTCTGAAGTAGAAATTTATATTATCTGTAACCGGAGTATTGATTTTTTGAGGAACAATATAGTTTACCTTGTCTCCCGGCTTTGTAGTGGCATAAGCTTTTTTTCTTTCGGGATTTTTAATGAAATCAGCGGCACCTTTTCCGGCTATTTGACTTTCAACGGTAACAAAATCAACAAGGTCATGAACTTGGAGAACATTACCGCAGGCGAAAATTCCCTTTACATTTGTTTCTCTCATATCGTCAACAACAGGTCCTTTGGTTTTAGGATCTAATGTTACTCCGGCAAACTTACTTACTTCGTTTTCGGGAATAAGACCGACTGAAAGTAAAAGGGTATCGCATTCGACATATTCTTCTGTTCCGGGAATAGGTTTGAGATTTTCATCAACTTTTGCAGTTGTAACTCCCGTAAGTCTGTCTTTGCCGTGAACTTCGACAACTGTTGTTGAAAGTTCCAGCGGAATATTATAATCGTCTAAACATTGAACGATATTTCTTTTTAGACCTCCGGAGAAGGGGAGAAGTTCGCAAACTTTTTTAACCTTTGCACCTTCCAATGTCATTCTTCTTGCCATTATCAAACCGATGTCTCCGCTTCCTAAGATAACACAAGTGTGACCCGGCATATAACCTTCAATATTAATGAATTGTTGTGCAGTTCCGGCAGTCATAACTCCTGCAGGACGAGTACCGGAAATATCCAGAGCACCTCTCGGCCTTTCTCTGCAACCCATAGCTAAAATTATTGCATCAGCTTGAATTTCAATAAGACCTTTTTCCTTGCTCATTGCTGTAACTTTTCTTGACGCTGTAATTTGCGTAACCATGGTATCACAAAGAAGCTGAATATCAGTTTCTTTAAGCATCTCAATAAAGCGAGCTGCATATTCAGGACCTGAAATTTCTTCTTTGAAATAATGAAGACCAAATCCGGTATGAATACATTGTTCTAATATACCACCCGGTGTTTTAGCTCTTTCAATAATGATAATATCTTTATCCGGTATTCCGGATTCTTTTGCGGCAAGGGCCGCAGCCATTCCTGCCGGTCCGGCTCCAATAACAACAAGCATTTATTTTGTCCTTTCGTATATAATCTTGGAATCTCTTCCAAATTTTGTTATTTCATTTATAGGTGTATCGAGTTCTTCTGACAGGATTGCCATAACTTTTGAACTGCAGAATCCACCTTGACATCTTCCCATTCCTGCACGAGTGCGGCGTTTAACACCATCAATATCTCTTGCGCCTACAGGTCTGTGTATTGAATCTCTGATTTCGCCCTCGGTAACGGTTTCACATCTACAGATTATTCTTCCGTAAGCGGGATCTTTTTCAATTAATTTTTTCTTATCACTGTTTGCCATTAAATTGATTTTTACAGGAGCGGGTAATGAGTCATCATAGTCATCACGTTTAACAAGTTCTTGATTATGGTATTGTTTTACTAAATCTTCAACATATTTAGCAATAGCAGGGGAAGAAGCAAGTCCCGGAGAAGCAATTCCGGCAACATTTATAAATCTTTCATTTTTCTTTGACGGTCCAATTATAAAGTCATCAGATTTACTGTGAGCTCTTATTCCGGCAAAAGATGTTATCATCTGATTTATCGGTAATTTAGGCACCGATTTAAAAGCAAGCTTGAAAACATGAGGTAATTGATCACGTCTTATTGCATAGGCTTCCTTGACTTCGGAATTATATGAAGAAGGACCAACAATAATATTTCCGTGAGTTGTGGGAGCCACTAAAACTCCTTTACCCATTTTGGTGGGTGCCATAAACAATACTTGATTTACAATATAGCCGGCAGATTTATCTAAAAGTGCATATTCTCCCGGTCTGGGAATAATTGAAAAAGAATCATCACCGATCATATTTGCAATATCGTCAGAATTGACGCCGGCTGCATTTATAACTGTATCAGCAATGATTTTTCTGTCATTATTTTTAATGATAAATTTGTTGTCTGTAAATTCTATAGAATCTACTTCAAAATCTCTTATATATTCAACTCCGTTATTTGCCGCACAGTCTGCCGCAGAGTCAGAGAGTTCATAAGGCGAAACGATTCCTGCTTCTTTACAATAAAGAGCAAGAGTTGCAGATTCTGAAATATGGGGCTCAATTTCTCTGAGCTTTTTAGAATCAATAAGTTGCATGTTTGGAACATTATTTGAAAGTCCTCTTTGGTAAAGTCCCTTAATAACTTCTTCATCGTCTTTGTCGAAAGCAACGACTAACGTTCCTGTTTTTCTGTATGGAACATGTAATTTCATACAAGTTTCTTCCATCATGCTCGCACCTAAAACATTCATTTTAGCTTTCATGGAGCCTTCTTTGGCGTCATAACCGGCATGAACTATTCCACTGTTTGCTTTCGTAGTTTCCATTGAAATATCATGATTTTTTTCAAGAAGGACAATCTTTTGATCATATGCAGAAAGTCTTCTTGCAATCATGTTTCCGATTACGCCACCGCCAATAATAGCAATATTGAAATTCATAAAACTTCTCCTTAATAATTTTCATAAAAATTATATCATTTTTATTCACAGACAACAATTTACATATTTGACGAATTTTTTAAAGTTTAAATTTTGTAATGAACTTAATTATCCGGATGTCAGCAGAGAATATGATGTAGTTTTTTCAGAAGAAAACAGAGAAGTTTGCAAGGCCGATTTGTTCTATAACAAAAAGAACAAGGAATATAAAAAATCTCCGGTTCTTGTAAATATTCATGGTGGCGGATGGATAATCGGCGATAAGAAAAATTCTACCGGTTTTTGTCTGCAATTTGCCAATGCGGGAATTTTCGTAATGAATATAAACTATGGTCTTCCTCCGAAATATCTTTTCCCAAATCAAATGCAAACATCAATGAAAGCTTTTGAATGGTTAATCGAAAATGCAGATAAATATAATTTGGATTTAGAGAACGTATTCGTTTCCGGAGACTCTGCAGGGGCACATTTTACTTCACTTGTAGGAGCAATACAGTCAGATAAAGAATATGCACAGGCTTTGGGTGTAGAACAGACAAGTATAAACATTAAAGGATATTTAATGTATTGTGGTCTTTATAATATTGATGTTTATCATCACATTCCGATTGCAAGAAGTATGATGCAAGAGTTAATAGGAATGAAAAATCCGCGTAATTCAAATTATTATAAATATTTAAATCCCATTCCCTATGTAAATGATAAGATGAATAATGCTTTAATTGTTTCAGGACTTACCGATATTATGACTATAACTCAGTCAGATCAATTAGATAAAGCTCTTTCAAAAGCAGGAGTAAATTATTATCACTACAGAAATAAAAAAATCATCAACAGTTTTCATGACTTTATGATGTTGGCACCGACTAAAAATGCGAAAAAATGTATTGATTTCAGCATAGATTGGTTAAAGAACACTGTAGAAAAATAAGTATGCAAAAACTAACACTCAATGAAGTAAGATCATCATTTCTCGAGTTTTTTAATGGAAAATCTCATTTGAAACTCGAGAGTGCTTCGCTCATTCCAAATCATGACAAAAGTTTACTTTTAATAAATTCAGGTATGGCACCCATGAAAAAGTTTTTCACGGGTGAAGTTAAGCCACCGTCAAAAAGAATAGTTACAATACAAAAATGCATCAGAACTCCCGATATTGAATCGGTCGGCAAAAGTTCCAGACACGGTACTTTTTTTGAAATGCTCGGTAATTTTTCATTCGGTGACTATTTTAAGGTTCAAGCGGTTGATTGGGCTTTTGAATATTTGACAAAAGTTATTCAAATTCCGATTGAGAAGCTTTATTTTACAGTTTACAAAGATGATGAAGAAACTTTATGTCTTTGGAAAGAACATGGAGTCAGTGAAAGTCATATATTTAAAAATGATAAAAAAGACAATTTCTGGGAACATGGAGAAGGTCCATGCGGACCCTGTACCGAAATTTTCTATGACAGAGGAGAAACCTTTGGTTGTGGAACTGACACCTGTGCTCCCGGTTGTGACTGCGACAGATATGTTGAAATTTGGAATCTTGTTTTCAGTGAATTTGAATCTGACGGAAAAGGAAAATATACCCCTTTAAATCAAAAAAACATAGATACCGGAATGGGGCTCGAGAGGCTTGCCTGCGTAGTTCAGGAAAAAGATAATTTATTTGAAATAGATTCAAACTATAAAATTGTTTCAGAAATTTGCAGCGCATGTAATATAAAATACAAAGAAGATAACACAAAAGACATAAGTGTTAGAATAATAACCGATCATATAAAGAGCGCTACCTTCATGCTTGCAGACGGAATTATGCCTTCTAACGAGGGTAGGGGATATGTTTTGAGAAGAATTATCCGCAGGGCCTGCAAAAACGAACATTTTTTAGGCCTTGAACTGAACGGTCTTGTGAAATTTTCAGAGGTTGTAATAGAAGAATTTAAGTCAGCATATCCTGAACTTGTGTCAAAGAAAAAATTAATCAAAAATGTTTTGCTTTCGGAAACCGAAAATTTTGAAAAAACACTTACAACGGGTCTTGAAATTTTAGATGAAATGATTGAAAAATCTAACTCAAGCGAATTTTCATATAAAGATGCTTTCAAGCTTTCCGATACCTATGGTTTTCCTTTTGATTTGACTAAAGATATTTTAGAAGAAAGAAATATGACGGTTGATGAAGAGAAATTTCAAAAACTTGAAAATGAGCAGAAAATGACTTCCAGAGCAGACCGCCTAAAAAAGGAAAATACTGCGTGGAAGAACATCAATGATAATTTTTCTGATTTATCTGAAACTGAATTCTTAGGTTATGAATCTTTGACCTGTGAAGGTAAAATAATTGATTTTGTAAAGTCAAATGACGAAATTGATCTTGTGTTAGACAAGACTGTATTTTATCCGGAGGGCGGCGGTCAAACCGGGGACATCGGAAAGATTGTCGGAAATGATTTTGATTTTGAAGTCTTTGATACTCAAAAAACTCCAAACGGAATAATAATCCATAAAGGCAAATTAAAAAGCGGAGATTTGTCAAAAAATTTGAATGTTAAAGCATTTGTTGATGAAGAATCACGAAGAGCTAAGGCCGCAAATCACACAGCTGTTCATCTTTTACTTGCCTCACTTCAGAAATTTTTAGGTGAACATGTTTCACAGGCAGGGTCTTATGTAGATGATAAAATCTTGCGATTTGATTTTGTTCATTTTAATGCTTTGAGTTTTGAAGAATTAAAAGAAATAGAAACAAAAGTAAATGATATTATACTACAAGCTATTGATGTTTCTAAATTTATTCTTGATCTTGAAGAAGCTAAAAAAAGCGGTGCAGTCGGCAAATTTGAAGATAAGTATTCTGACCGTGTCAGATGTGTCAAAATCTCCGATTTTTCTTTTGAACTATGTGGCGGAACTCATGTAGACAATACTTCGCAGATAGGTCTGTTTAAGATTTTATCAGAGTCTTCAGTATCTGCCGGTGTAAGAAGAATTACTGCGGTAACTGCACGAAATTTTTATAACTTGCTTATCGAAAAAGAAAATTTATTAAATAAGATTTCAGAGAAATTAAAAATTAAATCCGAAAGTGAAATACTGCAAAAGATAGACGGTCTTATTCGTGAAAATTATAAATTAAATTCTCAAATTGAGAAAATGCAGGGTGAAAAATCAAAGACCCTTGTAAATGAACTTAAGAACAGCATTAAGTCAGTCGGAAAATTTGACCTTATTGTCACAAAGGTCAACGGAATCGCAGGAGGTGATCTTAGAAACCTTTCCGATTCTCTTGTTTCGGATAATGAAAATCTTGTTGTTTTACTTGCCGGTATTTCTGACAACAAACTGACTTTTTCGTGCTCTTGTGGTAAAAACGCGATTAAAAACAAAGCTCATGCCGGCAATATAGTAAGACAGGTCGCAAGTGTCACAAATGGCTCCGGAGGCGGAAAACCGAGCAGTGCCATGGCTGGAGGAAAAGACTTGTCAAAGGTTGATGAAGCCTTGTCTATAGTTGATGATCTATTAATTAATTTATGACGATGGAAGGTGTGAAAATGGAAGACTGTATTTTTTGCAAAATTGCGAAAGGTGAAATAAAAGCCGATAAAATTTTTGAAGACGATAAAGTATTAGCTTTTAAAGATTTAAGTCCTCAAGCTCCGGTACATATTTTGATAATACCAAAAGAACATATTGAATCGGCTAAAGACATTAATGAGGAAAATTCCGCGATTATTTCTCATATATTTGAAGTTATTTCTTATATTGCAGGAGATCTTTCATTAAATGAAGAAGGATTTCGAGTAGTCAGCAACAGCGGAGAAAATGCCGGGCAATCGGTTATGCACCTTCATTTTCATTTGCTGTCGGGAAGACCGTTTTCTTGGCCTCCCGGCTGATAAACGTCAATTTTATCTCCCAAACGGTAATGTTTGGGAGATTTTTTTGCTTTTATTATAAAACTAAATGAAAATATAGGGGGTGGTATATTTGAGACGTCCTCTATTCTTTATCGGTTTATCTTTTCTTTTCTATTCATCATTGATTTTCTTTACGAAGCTTAGTTTAATTAAGATTTTTCCGTTTATATTTGTTGTAATGTTATTTATTTTATTATTTATTAGAAAATATAAATTATTGTCAACAGTTAGTTTTTTTCTTTTTATATATTCGATTATTCTTTTTATTTCTTTTTTCAAATATCAACTTATTCAAAATAAATATTGCGAAAAAACTGAAATTATTACAGCTGTTGTTGAAGATGTAACTGTTAAATCGAAAACAAAAAATGTTAAATACACATTAAAGGTAAACTCAATCGGTGATAAAAAATCTAATTTTAAAATTTTAATGACAAGTAAATCACTTGACTCGCTAAAACCGGGAGATAAGATTAAGTTTAAAGGAAAACTTTCAAAGAGTGATGAAAATTCTGATTATTATAAAAATAACTTCAGTAAAGGTATAGTCTTTACAACATATCCCAACTATGATGGAGTAAAAATTATAAAGAAAACAAATAATCCTATATATTTTATAAAAAATCTAAATATGAAATATATGAGAGCTCTTAAAACTTACCTTCCGAGTAATGAAGGATCAGTTGCAATTGCAATGTTTTTAGGTGACAAATCGGGACTTTCTGATAATCTATATGCTATATTTCAAAATACAGGTGTTGCACATCTTTTTTCTGTTTCCGGCCTGCATTTGTCATTAATTTCATTTTCTATTTATAAAATAATTTTTTATTTAACCAAGTCTGACAAGATAGGCTGCTTAAGTTCAATCTTTTCTATTGTTTTGTTTTCAATGATGACAGGTGCACCGCCGAGTGTAATACGTTCCGGAATCATGATGACTTTTATTTTCATATCCAAAATAATAAAAAAGAATGCCGATATATTAAATTCTCTCGGTGCGGCAATTGTATTTATGTTAATTTTAAGACCGTCTATAGGATTAAATTTATCTTTATTGCTTTCAGCTTTTTCAACACTTGGCATTATTGTTTTCTATCCTAATATTAAAGGTTTTTTTATAATTAAGAATAAAGCATTAAATAAAATCTCGGAATATTTGTTTATCTGGTTATCAGCCAACATATCAACAGTTTTATTCAGCAGTATTGTATTTAAAAAATTGTCGTTTTCAGCTCCGATTGCTAATTTTGCAGTTCTTTCACTTGCAATGATATCATTGTTATTAACATTTATATCCTATTTTGTTTATTTCATAAAATTTATAAATGTATATTTTCCGTATCTTTTATTATTTATTGGAATTATAAATAAATATATAATTACAGTTTTGAAAAAACTTTCAGATTTAAAATTCTCAACAATAAATATATCAAACAAAGAATTTTTGTTTCTAATTTTTATTATACTTATTTTTATAACAATAAATATAATATTTAAAACCAAAAGAGAAAAAACAGCCGTCTGTCTTTGTGTTATTTTAACTTTTCATATAATATCTTATTCATTGATAAACAGAGGAGAAAAAATTATAGATATTCCCGATGTAGGGAATGCAAGTTTAATAACACTGAGTTATTCGGGAAATTTTTATATGTTTGGGGCAGGGGGCCGTGACTTTAACGAGAAGAGAATTTTTGATATAATAAATGCAAATCAAATCAGAGAATATAAATTGCTTTTTATCCCTCGAGATAAAAAAACAGAAAATAAATTTTCAACAGACTATAAGATGTCTTTTCCGTTTAAACAGATAAAAGAAATCGATAAGAACTTTATCAACACTGAAGGGAAATTAAGGCTTTCCGATGACATAATCTGTTATTATTTTGCTTCTAATGACAATGCATATATATTTTTTGACATATCCGGAGTTAAAATCCTTTGGACTCTCGTTCCTGGTACAGATTTTAATAATATAGGAAAAGAATATCAAAAGGCCGATATTCTGATATCAAGGGCAAAACCACCACAAAACACTGAATTTTCAAGTTTTAGAGATATTATAATCTGTGACGATCTTCAACGATCTAATCAAACTATAATAAAATTAAAACATAATTTTATAAAAACTAATCCCAACGGACTAAAAATTCGAATAAACCATAGAAATTATAAAATATACAGAAAATAAACGAGGAGATTAAAATTTTAGACGAAAAAAAACTTTGGGAAACAATTAAACAAAAAAAATATGCTCCCGTGTATCTTTTAGACGGAACGGAAGATTATCTTAAAAAACTATACCTTGACATGTTCAAAGATATTTTAATTGACAAGGAAACTTCCGCATTCAACTATAATGTGTTAAATAACGATAATTTTAGCGGAGAATTATTTTACGAGCTTGTAAATTCAATAAGTATGTTTTCTACGCCTAAGGTTATTATCTTGGATGATATAAATTTTTCTAAAATTGAAGACAAAGAAATTGAACTGATTTTGTCATCAATAAACGATATACCTGAAAACACCCATATTTTTATAAAACAAACGGAAAATTTATTTTTCCCGGAAAAGAAGAAAAAACTTAAAAAGAGTCTGCAATCAATAGTGGATGCCATTGAAAACAATGGAATTATTGCTGTTCTTAACGAAAGAAATCAATCCGGATTATTTAATTTCATTGTAAAAACAATTAATTCTAAGAGCAAGAAAATCAGGCCCGAAAATGTAAGACTTATTATAGAAAAAGTAGGAACTTCAATGAACTCACTTTCAAATGAAGTTGAAAAGTTGATTTCATATTCGGATGATGAAATAACTAAGGAAAATATTGAAGTTTTATGTACCGTTAATATAGAAACCACAGCGTTTTATTTGGTAAATGATTTAACTGCCGGAAAAATTAAATCTGCACTTTTAAAAGTTAGTTATTTAATTGATTATATGCACGTAGATGGCATTTTAGTAAACGGGGCTATAATATCATCATTTTGTGATATTTATCGCGTTAAGGTGGCTTTACAGAGTAAAAGAAACATATATGATCTATCAAAGATTTTTCCGGAAGACTATAAAAATAGAGAATTTAAGCTCAGAAATTCAGAAAAAATTGCAAGAAAATATTCTAAAAAACAAATTAAGGAAATTTTAAATATTTTGCTCCAAGCTGATGAAAAACTTAAATCCTTCAATTTTTCGACGAAACTTGTTTTTGAGAAGCTTATTCTAAAAATAGGACTGATAAATGCTTAAAACAAACAGGATAATAATCACTGAAGGCAAATACGATAAAATTAAGCTAAGCTCAATAATCAAAGCTGATATTTTTATAACCGACGGATTTTCAATATTTAAAGATGAAAAGACTAAAGAAATGCTTAAAAGCCTTGCAAAAAACAGAGGTGCAATTATAATAACCGACAGTGATCATGCAGGTTTTATGATAAGAAAACATCTAAATGATATATTAAATTCCTGTGATGTTATAAATATTTATATTCCGGATGTCATCGGAAAAGAAAAGCGAAAAACTTCATATTCAAAAGAGGGGAAGGTAGGAGTCGAAGGAATAGACCCTCAAATGTTGAAAGAACTGATTGAAAAAAATGTTTCATTTTCCGAGTTAAATAATAAAAATGAGATCACAAACTTAGACTTATTTAATGACGGATTTATCGGGAAACCCGGTTCAAAAGAAAAGCGAAAAAACTTGATAAAAAAACTTGATTTACCTGAAAATTTATCAAAAAATACACTGCTTAAAATTTTAAACTCTCAGTTTAATTATGAGGAATACAAAAAATTAGTAAAATCTTGATTTTTTCCTTGTTTTTAGTTGAAACCTTTGCTATAATAACGAATGCCGCTTATGGACGGTTAACAAACGGCATAGCCTACCGTATCATAGCGAGACTGATATAAAGTGAGTGAATAAAGTGTACGCAATCATTGAGACAGGCGGAAAGCAATACAAAGTTGAAAAAGGCGATGAAATTTTCGTTGAAAAGCTTGACGCTGAAGAAAACAAAAAAGTAAAGATCGATAAAGTAATTGCTGTTTCCGACGGTAAAAAAATTACTGCGGGTCAACCTTATGTTGACGGAGCTTCTGTTGAAGCAAAAGTTATTAAAAACGGTAAAGGTAAAAAGATAAATATCTTTACTTATAAACCCAAGAAAAACATTAAACGTAAAATGGGACACAGACAACCATATACGAAATTAGAAATAACAGCTATTAAATCTAAATAAGCAAAGTGAGGTGTATCTAAATTGGCACATAAAAAAGGAATGGGATCTACCCGTAACGGAAGAGATTCTGAATCAAAAAGACTTGGACTTAAAAGAGCAGACGGACAATATGTCCTTGCCGGTAATATTTTGGTAAGACAAAGAGGAACAAAAATTCATCCCGGGAAGAACGTAGGCAAAGGAAAGGATGACACCTTGTTTGCTCTCGTTTCAGGAAATGTAAAATTTGAAACAAAGGATAAGGGCAGAAAAAAAGTAAGCGTTTATTCTTTAGAACAATAATAGGAGATAAGAATGATTAATTTTATACAAGCATTACCGCTTGTTGCCGCAAAAGCTCCGACTAAATCGATGAATCTTTTAATGATCGTAATGATTCTCGGAATGTTTGCAATGCTCTTTATTTCAAGCAGAAGAGAAAAAAAGCGCCGTGAACAGGACGCAAAAATGAGAGATAATCTTATGCTCGGAGATGAAGTAATGACTTCAGGAGGAATTCTCGGTAAAGTTGTTACAGTAAGAGATGACGGTTCAGTTATAATTGAAACCGGATCAGATAAAATCAAAATTCGCCTTACTAAACAGGCCATTGTTACAAATGTAACTTCCGAAGCAAGACTTGCAAAAGAAAAATCTGAAGCTAAAGCTAAAAAATCTGTAGATAAAAAGAAGAGCGAAGACAAGAAAGAAAAATAAAAAACAAACCATATAACCTAAAAGTTATATGGTTTTATTTTTATCAACCGAAATGTCACTTAAAGGATTCTTTGAAGTGGCATTTTTTATTTGTTCGTTTGCCACGTGAGTATAAATCTGTGTGGTTCCGACATTTTCGTGTCCCAATATTTCTTTTAGAACTAAAACATCGACATCTCCATATTGATACATAAGAGTTGCCGCTGTATGTCTCAGTTTATGAACGGAAAAATTATATTCAGATAAATTTGCTCTGTCTAAAGCGTCGTATACAAGCTTTTGAACAGTTTTAGGACTTATTCTTTTATTCCTGGAAGATACAAACAGAGCCTTTTCATCATCAGTTTTTGGATTAGGTAAAGGTTTTCTTATAAGTTTATAATTAGATATAGCTTCCAAACAAGCATTATTTAGATAAACCGTTCTTTCTTTATTTCCTTTTCCTGTAATAACAAGGGTGTTATTATCTCTTATATCGCCCAAGTTAATCGAGACTAACTCAGATAATCGCATCCCACAATTTAAAAAAAGTGTGATGATAGCATAGTCACGCTGAGGATTAGAAGATTCAAGCGCCGCTTTTAACAGATCTTTACATTGATCTAAAGTTAAATATTTAGGTAAAGAAGCTTTGATTTTAGGAGCTTCAAGATTTTGCATCGGATCACTGTCAATATAATTTTTATTAGTATACAGAAATTTAAAAAAACCTCTTATTGTAGAAACTTTTCGAGCTCTTGTTGTAGGAGAATTATTTCTGTCATTTTTACAATAGGATAAAAATGAATAAGCGTCCGTAAGAGTGACAGAGTTTAAAAATGTTTTATCTATATCATTGATATTAATTTCATTAAAAGGAGTATCTTTAGGAACTAAACCGCGACTGAGTTTAATGAATCTAAAAAACAGAATAAGATCAGTAGAGTATTCTTTAGTCGTAAGTGAAGATTTGTTTTTAACAACATCTAAATGTAAAAGAAACTCATTGATTATCGGCGGTAAGCTGTTTGTATCAATATTCGTCATTTTATTCCCCTCAATTATACAAAACATTTATTTTGTATAATTATATCAAAATTTTTGAACTGTGTCAATAATTGTTATCTTACTCTTCCCCTAAAAAAAGCAGCCAAATTTGACTGCTCGTTATTATTTATTTTTTAAGAAAAAGAATTTGTTTATTTCATTTTTTGTTTTTTCGTCAACTTTGTAGTTTGAACTCTTAAGCGGATGATCAGGATCATAAATTTCAACTTCTCCGTTTGTTCTAAATGCATAACAGATTCTTCCGTTTTGATTCTTAATTGTAACTCTGTTGATTTTATTTCCCGGATATTTTTGAAGCTTTCTGATTTTCTCTTCTTTTGTATTATTTAAAACTTTTAAAATTAAAGCTGTGTCTTCTTTGCTTAAAACTTTTTTATCGTTTGCGGAATTATTTCCATAGGTTAAAGTAACGGATTCTATAAATTCAAGATTATTTTCATTTATAAAATCATTTTTATATTGTATTACAGCGGCTTTACTTGAAATAAACCAAATAAGACCTACAAGAAGTATAAAAATAAATATAGAAAATGGAATAATCAACATTTTAACGGACTTATTCTCAAGATTTATTTTATTTTTTGACTGCTTCATGATATGCCTCAATAAGATTATTTACCGGTGTTATTTTTATCTTTTCAAAAACTGATTTACTTATGTCTTTCAATGCAGATTTTGGAACAATACATTCCTTAAATCCAAGCTTCAACGCTTCCTTTACTCTTGTTTCAATAGCAAAACAGTTTCTTATTTCACCTGAAAGACCTATTTCTCCAAAACAAATTGCGTCATCTTTTAGGGGTTTCTCTTTAAGAGATGATATTAAAGATAGTGCTAAACTCAAGTCACAGGAAGTTTCTCTTAATTTAAACCCTCCTATTACATTTACATAGACATCCATGTTGGAAAAGAAATAACCGCCACTTTTTTCTAAAACTGCAAGTATCATATTTAATCGATTATAATCAAATCCCGAACTCATTCTTCGAGGATTGCCGAAAGCTGTCTGCGTTACAAGTGACTGCACTTCAGCCATAATCGGTCTTGTCCCCTCTAAAACGCAAGCTATTGTGTTTCCGGACATTCCCGAAGGTCTGCCCTCCATAAGTTTCATAGACGGATTAATTACTTCTTTTAATCCGTTGTCGCCCATTTCAAAAACGCCTATCTCATTAGTTGATCCATAACGATTTTTAACGGCTCTTATTATTCTGTATGAAGAATTCTTTTCGCCCTCAAAATACAACACGCTGTCAACTATATGCTCTAAAATCTTAGGACCCGCAATATTACCGTCTTTGTTTACATGTCCGACTATTATTGTTGAAATATTATCGGTTTTGATTTTTTTCATTATAGCATTTGTAGATTCTCGGATTTGAGTGATCGAACCGCTATAAGATGAGATTTCAGCAATATTCATAGTCTGAATTGAATCAATTATTAAAATTTGCGGATTTATTTTGTCTATCTGTATTAAAACTGATTCAAGATCCGTTTCGGATAAAATATAGAGATTTTCATTTTCAATACCGAGTCTCTTAGCTCGTAATTTTATTTGATAGACGCTCTCTTCACCGGATACATATAAAATTTTTAAATCTTGAGCAAGTTGCTCACAAATTTGCAAAATGAGTGTCGATTTTCCGATACCGGGATCGCCCGACAATAAGGCTAAAGAGCCTTTGACCAATCCTCCGCCCAAGACTCTGTCGAATTCTTCCACTCCGGTTTTATATCTTATTGCAATGTCTGTTTCAATTTCACTCAATTTATAAGGCTTATTTTTGGAATTAACCTTAGAAACCGATGTTGAGTCCCCTCCTTTTACATCTTCGATAAAAGTATTCCAAGACTGACATTCCGGACATTTTCCTAACCATTTAGGACTCTCATATCCACAATTTTCACAGACATAAAATAATTTAAATTTTGATTTCATTAGTAATTTTATTGTTATTTCTGTCTTCTAAGTATGTGCTGTTAGACGGGATAACAAAATTAATGGCATTTGGTAAAAGTTTAAGAGTTACTTCTTCAACAGGGAAAGTTTCTCCGTCAACATTAAGCATACCGGCCTTTTTAGGCACAATCTTCATCTCTTTGCCTCTCAAATATTTACAGTTTTTATGATAAACATGGGTAAACTTTTTTTGCCAATCTACGAGTAAGAATTTAACAATTTCAAAGAAACTCATATCTTTTGGTTCGGCAATAACAAAATCTAAAAGACCGTCATCCGGAACGGCAAACGGAGCAACTTTAATTCCGCTGCCGTAAAATCTTGAATTTGCACATACAGCAAAAATAATCGGTCCCTCCGTCACTGTTTCTCCGTCAACAATGACTTTCATATCGCTTTTCATATATTTAAAAGAAGTTAAACCTGCTAAAACATAAGTCATGTGACCTGAAGCATATTTTTTCATTTTAGATTGCGAAGCACAGGATTCAGCGCAGAAACCCATAGAAGCAATATTTATTGACATAATACCATTTCCGCAATCAATCAAATCAAGTTTTTCAGATTTTCCTTGAATTAAAGAATCAAGATCTAAAAATTTTTCAACACCGCCAAAGATTTTAATAAAATCATTACCCGAACCAATGGGCACTACGGCAAGTTCGGCATTGTCGTATTTATACATGCCGTTTACTGCCTCATATACACTGCCGTCTCCGCCACAGGCATAAAAACGAACCTTTTCATCAGGATGTTCCTTAGCATATTCATCGCAGTATCTTGTTGCGTCTCCCGGTCCCGTTGTATTGTAGATAAAATAGTCTACTTTATTTCTTTCACAAGCAGGGACGATTTTATCGCGAATAAAGCTTTCATGGTCAAAGTTCTTACCGCAATTCGGGTTAATTAGGAAAATATGTTTCATTAAAATACACCTCATTTATAATAACTGTATAAATTACATTGAATCATGCCGTTGTATAGTTTTCTGCGCTTATCGGCTTTTTTGTGAAATTCTTCTTCAAAATTTAAATCTGATGTGATTATATTGTAACTCCAACCTCTTTTAGATATAAATTTTTCTCTCATTATTTTATATATACTAATTAGGTCGTCTTTTGTCATCAAACGCTCTCCATAAGGAGGATTTGTAATAAGCGTGCCTTTATCGGTCAAAGGCTTAAAATCAGATAAATCCTGTAATTTGAAAGTGATTTTATCAGATACCCCTGCCCTTTTAGCATTTTCTCTTGCAATTTCCAAAGCCTGTTTTGATTTGTCAAAAGCAAAGGCATGGAAGTCATTTTCAAAATTAATCTCTGATTTACATTTTTCTCTGTATTCTTTGGTTAAATTTGGATCAATAAAATAAAAATTTTCAAAAGAAAAATTTCTGTTCATTCCGGGCGCAATATTACAGCATTTATAAACTGCTTCAATCGCAATAGTTCCGGAACCACACATTGGATCATAAAAATTATGATAAGGTCTGAGAGAAGATAACTCACAGATACTTGAAGCCAAAGTTTCCTTAATTGGTGCTTCAGTAGCATCTAATCTATATCCCCTCTTATGTAGCCCAGGTCCGGTAGTATCAAGCAAAATTAGGAATCTGTCTTTAATAACTGAAAATTGAATCTGATAGAGATCTCCGGTTTCAGGGAAAACCTCCATTTTATATTTTCTCTTTAAACTTTCAACTGTCGCTTTTTTTATAATTGACTGTAAATCTCTTACACTGAATAAAGTTGAATTTAAAGAATATCCTTTGACGGGAAATTTGCCGTCTTTCGGTATATAGTCATAAAAATTCAGAGCTTTTACTTTTTCAAAAAGTTCATCGAAAGAGTAAGCTTTGAATTCTCCTATTATTATTAAAACACGCTCGGCATATCTTGAGGAAATATTCGATTTAATAAGTGTTTTTTCATCACCGGTGAAAAAAACCATACCGTTTTCACAATAGGCATCTTTGATGCCCATTGCGATAAGATCGTTTTTTATAATTTTTTCCGTGCCAAGCAGACACGGAATATTAAATTTAAAATTCATCAAGCCGGTTCTATGAAACCATAGCCACCATTTTTACGCCTGTAAACTACAGAAACCTTATCTGTTTCAGAGTTGATGAATACATAAAAAAGGTGATCCAGTAAATTCATTTGTAAGATAGCTTCGTCTATGCTTTCGGGTTTAAGTGAAATCTTCTTAGACCTTATAATATCAAATTCTTTTTCTTCGTCTTCGGAATAGAGATTTGTCTGTATATCAGCAATAGAGCCTGTTTTAATCTTTTTCTCAATTTTAGTTTTATTTTTTCTTATTTTACGTATTATAACATCTATGCACTTATCAAAAGCCGTGTTTATATCACTGTCGGTGCTTTCTGCTCTTAGAACAGTGTTGGGAGCAACGACGGTCAACTCTACATCGACTAAATTATTATGTGATTTAAGCATAATTCTTGCTTCTGAAGAATCGGGAAAAAATTTATCAATTTTTTGAAGTGATTTTTCAACTCTTGTTTTAAATTTTTCACTTGGACTAACCTTTTTAGCAGTGTAAATTATATTCATTTTTTCCTCCTAAAAATATATATTTATATAAGAATTTTAACTATATTTATTATAACATAACAATAGTTAAATTAAAGCACAATTCTACAATGACGTGTTGCATGACAGCCAATATTTACTGCAACCGGAAGACCTGCAATATGTGTAGGATATTTTTCAATATTTATGGCAAGAGCTGTCGTTTTGCCTTTGAAACCACCCGGTCCGATGTTTAACTCGTTTACTCTTTTTAAAAGCTCTTTTTCCATTTTTGAATAACGTTCATCATCGTTGGAAACATTTATATCACGACAAAGAGCTTTCTTAGAAAGCAAAGTGCAGTATTCAAAATTTCCTCCGATTCCGACGCCTATTACCATTGGCGGACAGGCTGAGGCACCCGCCAAGCTGACTGTTTCCAAAACAAAGTCTGCAATATCATTAAAATCTGCAGAAGGATTAAACATTTTAACCCGACTTTTGTTTTCGCTTCCCATCCCCTTTGGACTTATTAAAATTTCCAATTTATCTCCGGGAACAATTTCAGTATGAATAATTGCCGGAGTATTTGTATTCGTATTTTTTCTAAACAAAGGATCTTCAACTACGGATAATCTTAAAGGATTATTCGTATATGCATTCTCAATTCCCCTATTTATAGATGTGTATAAATCTCCGTCAACAATGTGAACATCTTGACCGATTGATATAAATACTACAACCATTCCGGTATCTTGACAGACCGGTATAGTTTTTTCCTCGGCTGTTTTATAGTTTTCCGTTAATTTTGAGAGAATAAATTTTGCATAGTTATTTTTTTCATTTTTGTAAGAGTTCTCAATAGCACTCTTGATATCACATGGCAAAAAAATGTTTGCTTTAACAGCATTTTCACAAATTAATTTTTCAATTTTTTTACAACTGATAGTTTTCATAAATTAAACCTTCAAAAAAGGTCTATGTCATTAAATATATATGACAAGAGACCATTTTTATTGTTAAATTAAAATTATTTTCTTTTTGAAGAAGAACGTTTAGAATAACCGCCTTGCTTGCCCTCGTTTGATCTTTTAAGCTGAGCAATTTTTTCTTCGCTGACTTGCTTGAATTTAGACATCATTTCTTCAAATGAAAGATCATCCGTTTTCTTTGCTCGTTGACCTTGCCAAACATTTGGTTTTGGTTTTTCTTTTTTCTTTTTTTCTCTCTCACTCTCAATCTCTTCTTTAGTCATAGCTTGCTTGATTGAAAGAGCGACCTTTCCTTTCTCATCAATTTCGATAACCTTTACTTTGACTTCGTCACCTACCGAAACAAAATCAGAAATTTCCTTTACAAAGGATGTTGCGATTTCAGATATGTGAACCATACCGGATTCTTTGTCAGGCAAATCTACGAAAGCACCAAAATTGGTGATTCCCGATACCTTTCCTGTTAAAATGTCTCCAACATTCAACGGCATATTATAATTTATTCCTCCTGTTTATGATGCTTGTCTATATTCTTTTTCATCAGGAAATCCATAACCTAAAATTTCCCTTGCTACTCTTTCTGCATAAGTTTCTTCATTAAAATTTTTCTTTTTTGCCTTTAGTTCCTTGTTCTCTTGTTCTGCAGATTGGTATGCCTGTTTGCTTTTTGCTAAGTTTTGATTTTTTTTATAGATTTTATATTGTAAATTGCAAAATGATATTAAAAAGTAAGAAATAAAAATAAATAAGAATATTTTTAATATCAAACTGCTTTGTTTCTTTTCGGTTTTAGAATTCTTATTGATCGGTTTCGATGATTTCATAAAGATCTTCCGCCTCTTGTTTTTTTACGGTGTCCTTGATTTGTAAAACTTTATAACTTTTCTGATCTGCGCCTATACTTATGGTAATAATGTCTGATATATTTATTTGAGTCGAGGATTTTGCCGGTTTTCCGTTAACTTGGACTTTTGATGAATCGCAAATTTGTTTTGCAACCGGTCTTCTTTTTATAATTCTTGATACTTTTAAAAATTTATCGAGTCTCATATTGTTTTTAAGAATATAAAGGGAGGAAAGCTCCTCCCTTTAAGCTTGTAAAATTCTTATTTAACAGCGTTCTTAAGGCCTTGACCGGCTTTAAATGCAGGAACTTTTGTTGCAGGAATTTTAATTGGTTCACCTGTCTTAGGATTACGTCCCTGTTTTGCAGCACGTGCACGAACTTCAAATGTTCCAAATCCAACGAGTTGAACTTTTTCACCATTAGCAAGAGCGTCTGCAATGCTGTCAATAACTGCTGTAACTGCTTTATCTGCATCTTTCTTTGAAAAATCTGCAGCTTTTGCTACTGCGTTTACAAGATCTGACTTATTCATACTTTCCTCCAAATTTTCAAAAAATTGAATTTTATTTTTTAAAGTGCATTACAGCACTTTAAATACTTAAATTATGATCATTCTACCTTAAAACCTTACATCTTTCAAGTACTTTGGCGATTTTTTTACCACCCGGGAATCTTAAAATTTCAGATTTTTCAATTCCTTTAGTTAATACTAATAAAAGAATATATATAATTATGGCAAATATGCCCGAAATCCCACATTCAATTACAATTCCGAGTCTTGTCAAGAAAAAGCTATGTAAAGAAAATAACCTTGACAAGCCGTACAACAACCCACCCATAATCAATGTACTTAATAAGGGCTTTAAGAAAATATGTCGAAAATTAGGCTTTATTTCAAGAGCTTTTAATAGTGAACTTGTGTTTATGATAAGTATAATAAGATAACAGACAATAGTTCCTATCGGTGCTCCATAAATATTAATGTTGGGATTTCCAACCAAAATATAATTTAATATGATTTTAACAACTGTTCCGACAAACATCGCTTTTATCGGCACATAGAGCTTGTTTATAGATTGCAACATATTATTAAGAGGTGTTGAAGCAGAAAGTAAAAACGCAAAAACTGCATATACGATTACAATATCGGCAGTTAAATCGATAGTCTTTTCAACTCTCGTATTCATGTAAAACAAAGTAAGAAGAGGACGTGCAAAGATTGCAAGTATCATACCAAGAGGCAATGAAATTATTACAATTGCCCTCATAACCGTAACAACAGTTTCATTGATTTTTTCTTTGTTTTTTGAAGCATAAGCTCCTGATAAGGCAGGAATTGCACTTATTCCAAGTGCCATAATAAGAGCCGGAATAACATTCTTAAAATCAATTGCCGTTCCGTAAGCTCCGTATAAAAAAGTAGGTATATCTTTTGTTAGAACATTGTCTAACATTGAACCATATTGACCACGAACGACATTTTCCCCGACATTAACAGCATAATTAAGCCGATTTTGAACAGTAATATTATCTATAATATTGGTTACATTTAGAATTAAAGAACCAATCAAAATCGGAAAAGCAATTGAGATTAATTTTTTTACTAAATCTTTTGAGCTTTCTGGCTCGGGTGAACTGAGAAGTTCTGATTTAGTAAACGGATCGGATTTTACATGATATAGAATCATTACATATAAGAGACCAATTATCGTTCCGGCTGTAACACCAACAATTGCGGCACAGGCTGTAAAAGGCGCCAAAAGGCTCAAAGCTTCACTTTTTGAAGCGGCAGTAACACCAAAAACAGTTCCTTTACTTAAGAACTCGGACATGCCTCTTCTGCTTATAATAAAAGCAAACAAAACACCTATTATAAGCTTTGCAATCATATCCAACAGTTGTGATACTGCTGTAGGCAACATGTTTCGCAGACCTTCATAATAGCCTTGATAAGCAGCCATCAAACAACAGAATATCAGCGAAGGCGCAATCGCTATAATACTGTATATTGTTTTTGGTGATGAAATGATTTTAGTATAGGGAACCGAAAGAATTAAAATCAAAAGAGTTCCTATTATTCCTATCACAAGAAAAAGAAAAATTGAAACTTTGCTGATTTTCTTTGCATTTTTATATTCTTTTTTTGCGACACTTTCGGAAATCATCTTTGAAACGGCAACCGGTAGTCCTGCCATGGTTATACCATAAATTGGTGTATATATTCCGTAAGCAAGTGAAAAATAACCACGACCGACAGGACCCATAATCGCAGTCAAAGGAATTTTATATAAAATCCCGATTATGTGAACTAAAGTTGTAGTTACCATTAAAATTGCGGCTCCACTCATAAGAGATTGACCGTGTCTTAGTTTCTTATTCATTTAATCTCCATTAACCAATAAATTCTTTCAAAAGTGAATCACCGGGCACTAAACCTTCATCTATATATTCACATAAATTTAGCCCAAACAAAAGAGTTCTCACACTGTTATAATTTTTATTTGTATTTTTATATTCATTCAACATCTGTTCAGCTCGATTTTTATAAATACATATTTCGTATGGATGGAAAGAATTTATATGTTCATCTGCCGTGTCTTTGAAAGGACAAAGGTATTTGTCTTCCCCTGCTCTGACAGATTTCCACATATTAAAAGTTAAATCTACATTGGCAGATCTTGTCCTAAAATCACGCAACATTCTTCTGATAAATCTAATCTGACGCCCCGTAAACAGCGTTTTAGAATTGTTTTTTATTCCGGTTTCAACGCTTATATATAATTTATAAATTGATTCTTCAGGCACCAAAGATGTTATCTTGGGATTAAGCGCGTGAAGACCTTCGACGATAATAATATCATCTTTGTCAGGCAAGACAGTTGTAAAAGAGGTTGATCTCGCCCCTTTTGTAAAATCAAAAATAGGCACATTTGCAGGCTTTAAATTTATAATACTGTTCAATGCTGTTTTGAGAAAATCTAAATCTAAAGCATCAATTGTTTCAAAATCTTGTTCTCCTTTGTGATCTTTAGGAATTTCCTCTCTGTTTTTATAAAAATCATCAAGTGATATCACTAATGTGTTTTTACTGTTTTTCTTAAAAATTTGTGATAATTTTTTGGCAGTTGTAGTCTTTCCGCTACTGCTTGGGCCGGCAAGCAAAATCATTTTTCTGTTACCGGTCATATTCAAAGAAATTTCTTCAAGTTTTTTATCAAAAGAGATTTCAGATTCTTTTATAAAGTTTGACGGACTTGAAATAGCCTTTTGGTTTATAACTTCAAGTTGCATTTATTCACCTAAATTAACAAGATATTTATTTGTTTGCTTTTCACTGTCAAGCGAAGATGATATTCCATGCCCGGGATAGACAATGTAGTTGTTCTTTAAATTTTTGATTTTTCTGAGTGAATCAAGCATCATATTATAATCTCCGGTTGGCAGGTCACATCTTCCGATTTCTTTACAAAACAGAGTGTCACCCGTGAACATATAGTCTTCATTAAATAAGATTACAGAACCTCTTGTATGTCCGGGCGTTTCCATTACGCGAAGTTTTGCGGTTCCAATTTTTAAAATATCGTTTTCTGCCAAATATTTATCGGCTTTTACACCGGTTTCCTCAATTAAAAATTGCTCATCATTTTTATTTATACAGATTACAGCTTCAGGGAACAATTTTTTTAGATTTGAAACACCGGTAACATGGTCAAAATGTCCGTGAGTGAGAATTATGTATTCCAGCTTTTTTATTCCCATTTCTTGAATCTTATCGGTTAATATTTTATTGAAATCTCCAGGATCAATAACCGCACCTGTTTTAGATTCGTCGTCACATATGATATAGCAGTTTGTATCATATGGTGATAATAAGACTTTTTCAACCTTTAATTTTTTATTGTAAATCATAGAATCATATAAAATTGTAACAGGACCATCGTTTTCATACGATACTTTCATATCTGCACCGAAAGAACCTGTTTGAACTTTATTTACTCCCTCCTGTTTTAATTTTTCAATGAAATACTCATAAAGCTCTGTTGCATAATCCGGTTCGGCAGCCGGAGAAAAAGAGGGTCTGTTCCCTTTTCTTAAATCAGCACAAAGAGTGAATTGTGAAATGACAAGAGCTTCATAATCGTTATCAAGACATGAACGATTCATTTTTCCGTTTTCATTTTTGAAAATACGCAAATTTGATATTTTTTTTGCAAGTATATCAGCATCCGTTTTACGGTCACTTCGCATTACTCCTAAATATATCAAAAGACCTTTAGAAATTTCACCTACTATTTTATCATCAACTTTTACGGTCGCATAGTTAACCCTTTGAATAACTGCTTTCATCAATATCCTCCACTTCTTGTAACATCAATGACTCCGGGTATCGAGCCTAACTTAAACATAAGATTACTCAGCTGTTCAAGATTTTTAACATTTATTGTAACATCTATTTTTGTCAATCCGTTTTCGGTTATATCTCGTGATCTTACAGCATAAAGCATAATGTTGAGGCTGGCAAGTCGCGAAGTAATATCAGCAAGCAGACCGAGTCTGTTTTCTCCGGTTATCAAAAGTGATGCTTTGAAATTCTCCCCTTCAGTCTGATGCCATTTAACTTCAATCCATCTGTCTTTTTCTTCCTTAGATTTGAAAGATGTCGGTACATTCGGGCAATCTTTTTTGTGAATCGAAATACCATGTCCGCGGGTTATAAATCCAATAACCTCATCGTCCGGTATCGGATTGCAACATTTTGAAAATTTAATCAGACAATTATCAATACCACTTATACTTATTACCTTATCCGTTGCAATATTGGTATTATCTTCAATAACTTCCGGAGTAATATCCTTCTCTTCATCAGTTTTTATATGCTTAGAATATTCATCTTTTATTATGGGTAAAAATTTTGAAGCAGAAAGTGAACCATATCCAATTGCCGCATAAAAATCATCAGCATTTGAAAAATGATATTTTTCATAGAGAGTTTTAATAATAGCGTCAAAATCTTCATCATAAACTCTAATGTTATTGTCCTTGAAAAGTCTGATTATATCGGATTTTCCGTTTTCAATATTTTCAGTTCGTTTTTCCTTTTTAAACCAAAGCCTGATCTTTGATCTCGCAGAACTTGTTTTTACAATTTTAAGCCAGTCTCGGGAAGGACCTTTATCCGGTGACTTTGAGGTAATGATTTCAATGATCTGACCTGTTTTCATTTTATAATCAAGACCTACAATTTTTCCGTCAGCCTTTGCTCCGATAGTTTTATGTCCTACATCGGTATGTATTGAATATGCAAAATCAAGAACGGTGGAGCCTGCCGGAAAGCTCATGATTTCACCTCTCGGAGTGAATACAAAAACTTCGTCACTTACAAATTCCGACTTTATTGTGCGAACAATATCTTCAAAATCATCGGCACTTGCTTGGTTTTCTATGAGCTGTCTTACCCAAGATACTCTTTCATCCATTTGATCTGTTTTTTGATCATTTATTTTATATTTCCAGTGAGCTGCGATTCCATATTCGGCACTGTAATGCATGTCCCATGTTCTGATTTGTATTTCAAAAGGTTGACCGTCTTCAGACAAAACGGTCGTATGAATCGACTGATACATGTTAGATTTGGGTATAGAAATATAATCCTTAAATCTTCTGGGCATAGAGTGGAACATATCGTGAACCACGCCCAAGGCATTATAGCAATCTAAAACACTTGAGACTATAATTCTGATAGCAAAAAAGTCGAAGATTTCATCAAAGGTCTTATTTTGCATATACATTTTTCTGTAAATGCCGTTAATACTTTTAACTCTTCCTTCGACATGAGCATCGGGAAAATTATCTTTAAGTCTAAAATTTATTTTTGCAATTGTATCTTCTATAAAATTTTTATGAATTAAAAGCTTCTTACTTGTAAGTTTTTCAATTTCAACATAAGCGACAGGATCTAAATATCTTAGAGAAATATCTTCCAGTTCTTCTTTTATTGTCATTATTCCGAGTCGATGAGCTATCGGGGCATAAATTTCAAGTGTTTCCAGAGCCTTGTCGCGCTGTTTTTGTTTTCTCATAAACTCAAGAGTTCTCATATTATGGAGTCTGTCGGCAAGTTTAATTATGATAACTCTAATATCGTCAGCCATTGCAAGAAGCATTTTTCTTAAGTTTTCGGCTTGTCTTTCTGCATTTGTATGAATAACTATTTTGCTGAGTTTCGTAACACCGTCAACCAAAGACGCAACATCATCTCCAAAATCTTTTCTGATGATATCCAATGTAATATCAGTATCTTCTACACAATCATGTAAAAAAGCCGCAATTAAAGTTGTGGTGTCCATTCCTAAATCAAGTAAAATCTGTGCAACATTTAAGGGGTGAATTATATACGGCTCACCCGAATATCTCTTTTGCTCTTTATGCGCACTTTCTGCAAGCCTATAGGCTTTATCTATAAGCTCAATATTTTCATCGGAAAAATTATTTTTTTTCAATGCATTTTGAAAATTTTCGTAAAGTTCTTCATAATTTGACATAAATATACCGTCTTAGCGTTTTATAATAATTTTTTTAAAATTTTTGAATCGTTTAAGTTTACTTTTTTTGGATTTAAAACAATTGAAATTCCTTTTTCATCGGCTGTCACAAGTGCAAGTTCTTTCATAATTGCAACAGATATTAAAAATCTGCAATAATTATCTTCCATTTTGAGTCTGCTGTATAAAAATTCAAGTGAATGAATCCAGTGTTTTATATTTCGAATAACTTTATACACATAGGTAAAATATTCTTTTTCCGGTTTTGCGTATATTTTTTCTTCCGGATTTAATTTTTCATCACGCATTATTTTATCATAAATGTATTCCGACTTTTCAAACATTTCATCTTTTCTATCATGAAGTCTGATATTTTCCGCAATCATTGTTAAGCTTTTCAGCTGTCTGAATTCATTTTCGCTGAATTTAACAATAACATCTATTCTGTCGCCTATTTGATATGGAAAATCTAACCTATCACAAAAGAAATTCATTATTTCAATTGGTCTGTCAGAATTAAATTTTGTAGTAATAAGTTTTAGGTGATTTTTATTTTTACCGAGAATTTTGATTTCTTTAATAATTAGATCCGTCAATGCAAAAACCGGTTTTCTAATACCTTCGCCAAAGGGTTCTAATGTTTTTGTCGCATTTAGAATATCCAAATTTAAACTATCCGGGTTTAGTTTCAAGTCAATATCCAACATATCTTTTTTATATGGATTTTCTCTGCAATATTCAAATAACTTTGACTTAAAAGAGTCAAAGTTCTCGGCTTTAAGTTTAATTCCCGCGGCGGCTTTATGTCCTCCAAAAGAAACGAGTTTATCTTCGCAGTATTGCAAGGCTTCATAAATTGAAAAATCATCAACCGATCTTGCAGATCCTGAAAGCATATTTTCACTTTCACTTAAAACAATTACGGGTTTTGAAAAAATATTTACTAATTTTGATGCAACTATACCCAAAACTCCTTCATTTAAATCTTTAGATTTTACAACAATAACATCCTCATAAAGAATATCTTTATTTTGCATTATAAAATCCAAGCAAATATTATAAACAGAATTTTGATTGTCTTTTCTGATCAAATTGTAGTCATTTATTTGATTAGCGACACTTAAAGCTTCATATTCATCTTCACATAACAGCAAGTCAACTACTTTATCGGGATTTCCAACTCTGCCTGCAGCATTTATTCTTGGAATCAGAATAAATGCAAGATTAGAAGAATCAGTATTTTCAAAATTAAGTCCTGACAATTGCATAAGCGATTTAAGACCGGGTCTGTCAGAATTTATTACGTATTTGAGCCCTTGTTTAACCAAATATCTGTTTGGACCCACGAGCGGAACAACATCCGCAATAGTGGCAAGTGCAACAAGATCTCCAAAATTTTGTAATAATAATTCATTACACTCACCCTCTAATGCACATATGAGTTTAAAAGCAACACCTGCTCCACAGTAATCACGAAAAGATAAGTCTGTGTCTTTCCTATGTGGGTCAACAACAGCAATACAATTTGGCAGCGTTTCTCCGGGTAAATGATGATCGGTGATGATTAAGTCCATTTGCAATTTTTTAATGTATTCGGCTTCCAAAATTGCTGAAATTCCTGTATCGACAGTAACAATCAAACTAACTTGCTGAGATTTCAAAAAATCAATCTTATCATTATTGAGACCGTAACCGTCTTCAAAACGATCAGGAACAATAAAAATTACATTTGCCCCTCTACTTTCAAGATATGAATACAGAATTGCAGTTGCACATAATCCGTCACAATCATAATCTCCATAGACAGCGATTTTTTCAAAGCTGTCAATCGCCTTTTCTATCCTATTGCAGGCTTTTTCAATATCCGGTAAATCAAATAGTTCATTTCCAAAACTCGGGTTCAACAGATCTGATATCTGTTCATCAGAAAAATTCCTCGCAGACAATATCAGCGAGGATACCGTACTTATATTAAATTTTGCAGATATTTCACATGCCCTTTCTTTCGAGGGCGATAAAAAATTCCATTTTTTCACTGACAAAAATTCCCGCCTTTTAAAAGAATTTTAGCATTTTACATGGGTTTTTACAACTTTTCCAAGCGAGCGTAGTTTGCCATAATCTTTTTGGTTCCTACTCTGTCAAACGCAATTTCAAGAAGAGAATCATTTCCCATATCAATTACACTTAAAATTACGCCTTCTCCGAAAGTATTGTGGTGTACCGTTTCTCCGACACTGTATTTAATATTTTTATCAGATTTATTTTTTACATTATATGATTTTTTAAATTTCGGAACCTCAAACATTGAAGGTATATTTTCAGATTTATTATAATTTGTAAAATCAGATGTATCTTTGCTTATATCAAGAATTAATTTCGGATTTATTTCGGAAATAAAAATGGATGGTGTTGTTGAGACGGTTTTACCATACGTCATCCTTGTTTTAGCATTTGTCATGTAAAGATTTTTCTTTGCTCTTGTGATTCCGACATAGGCAAGTCGTCTTTCCTCTTCTCTGCCCTCCGGAGTATACATATTTTTTTCTCCGGGAAAGAGATTGTTTTCCATACCGGTCATAAATACAGTATCAAATTCAAGTCCTTTAGACGCGTGAAAGGTCATCAAAACAACCGCTTCCTCGGTTTCATTAAAAGAATCTATATCACTCAAAAGAGCAACGTCTCTTAAGAAAGATGAAAGATCAGCTTCTTCGTCATTATCTTCAAAATATCTTACAATACTTGACTTGAGTTCTTGTATATTTTCGAGTCGTTCTTCAAAATTTTCTTCTTTTTCTTTTAGCATTTTAAGATAACCGGTTTTTTCCAAAACAGATTCATAAAATTCGTCTAAGCCAAGATTTTCATAATCTTTTTGAAGAGAATGTATAAGATCTACAAACTGTTTTATGTTCGGTGAATCTAATTGTTCCATAACTCGAAACATTGAAGTTTCACCAATTGTGGCAGCACTTTGAATTTTCTTGACAGTTGTCAGCCCGATTCCTCTTTTTGGTAGATTTACAATTCGTTCAAGCCTTGTATCATCATCAATGTTCGTAATTACACTCAAATATGATGTTATGTCTTTTATTTCTTTTCTTTCATAGAATTTATGTCCGCCGACAATTTTATATGGAATTCCTCTACGAATAAATTCTTGTTCTATTGCTCTTGACTGAGCGTTAATTCTATAAAAAACTGCAATATCGTTTGCTGATTTTCCGCTGTTCATAAGATCTTCGACGGTATCACAGATGTATGAAGCCTCGTCTTCTTCATCATATAAAGTTTTATATGTTATTAAATCTCCCTCGTCAAAAGAGGTCCAAAGCTTCTTATCATGTCTTTTTTCATTTTTTGAAATCAGAGAATTTGCCGCTTCCAAAATATTTTTAACCGATCTGTAATTTCTTTCGAGTTTTATTTTTTTTGCTCTTTCAAACTGATTTTCAAAATTTAATATGTTTTCAATCACAGCTCCTCGAAATTTATATATGCTTTGATCATCGTCACCCACAACACTGATATTTTTATGTTGTGAAGACAATAAGAAGGCAAGTTCATATTGAGAATGATTGGTGTCCTGATATTCATCTATAAAAATATGGATAAATTTATTTGAATAATATTCAAGAACGTCCTTATTTTCTTTAAGCAGCTTAACTGTAAGCATTATCATATCATCAAAATCCATTGCATTGGATTTTTTAAGTTTATCCTGATACATCTTGTAAATAGGTGCCACATAGGTAATCATGGTGTTTTGATAATCAGAATTTTCATCAACAAACTTTGTTTCAAACTCATCCGGTGAAACAAGATTATCTTTAGCTTTGCTGATAACACTCAAGACTTCAAAGGGTTTCAAAACCCCATATAATTTTTTTGCCTTAAGACAGTCTTTAATAATTTTCTTTTGATCGTTTGTATCATAGATATCAAAATTTGAGTTATATCCTATTCTGTCTGCATATCTTCTTAAAATTCTTCCACAAATTCCATGGAAGGTTCCTGCCCAAATTTGAGAAGAAACTTCTTCCCCTAATTTACCTGCCAGTCTGTCTTTGAGTTCGCCGGCAGCCTTATTTGTAAATGTTATGGCTAAAATTCTGTAAGGCGCAATCGGATTATATGACAAAACTCTTTTTAAAAGCTCCGAATTTTTCTCAATTTCAGATTTATCATTTTTTATTTTATCAAGAAAATTTATTTCATCATCTGTTGGAAGACTATGAAATTTATCGTGATGATATACGTTTCCGTATTTCATAAGATAGGCAATTTTATTTATTACAACAGTGGTTTTACCCGTTCCGGCACCGGCTAAAATTAAAAGAGGCCCATCTTCGGCAAAAATCGCCTCCCGCTGTGACTCATTCATGTTAGAAAATTCTGTGTTTAAAATTTCCTGTCTTAAATTTTTCAGTTTATTTTGATCCAATTTAATTTTCCCTTTTGTTTTTTCTGTAATTTATATAGTCATTTAATATTATCGTCGCGGCAGTTTTATCGACTACCGATTTTTTCTTTCTTTTCTTTATATTGCTTTCATGTAACTTGTTATATCCTATAACTGTAGTAAGCCTTTCATCAAAAAGTTCAATTTTAAGATTTGTTTTTGTTTCCAAATCAGATTTTAATTTTTCTGTTAACTTGGCTTTTTCACCACATGTGCCGTCCATGTTTTTAGGATAGCCGATTACAATTTCGTCAACCTTTTTTTCCTCTGATATTTTAACTATTTCATCTATTAGTTTTAAATAATTATCAGTTTTAATAGTAGTCAAAGGATATGCAAGAATCTCTGATTTATCGGTTATTGCAACACCGGTGTTTTTCGTCCCGTAATCTATTCCCAGAATAATCATTACCAGAGTTTCACCTTTCCGATTATTTCTTCCAAACTTTTAATGTTTTTATCTAAACAATATTTTTTCATTTCTTCTAATATATCAAGACAGATATCAGGCTTAATAAAGTTTGCGGTTCCGACCTGTACGGCATTTGCGCCGGCAATAATCATTTCTATCGCATCATTTCCCTTAACAATTCCGCCCATTCCGACAACAGGAATATTTACTGCGTTAAAAACATCGTTTACCATTCTAATTGCAATCGGAAAAATTGCAGGCCCTGAAAGTCCGCCTGTATTGTTTTTTAGCTTAGGTCTAAAATTGTCTATATCAATTCTCATAGCAGTAAAAGTATTAACAAGACTTAAGGCATCTGCCCCATTGTCTTCACAACATTTGGCAATTTCTGCAACATCTGTAACATTAGGAGTTAACTTCACCATTATTTTTTTACTCGTTATAGATTTAACATCATACAGAATATGTTTCAAATCCTCTTTTGAAGTGCCAAAACAACGCCCGCCTTTTTTTATATTAGGGCAACTAACATTGAGTTCTATCATATCAATTTTTTCTTTATCAAGAATTTCAGCAAGTTTTGCATATTCATCGGGTGAATTTCCCGATATATTGACTATAATTCTCAAATCTTTTGAGTTTAAAAAAGGTAGATCTTTTTCAATGAAATATTCGATACCTTTGTTTTGTAAACCAACAGAATTAATCATTCCGGATGGAGTCTCAAAAACTCTCGGTGGCGGATTTCCGGGTCTTTCTTTTAAAGTTACACCCGAACAGGATATACCGCCTAATTTTGAAATGTCATATACTTGATCAAATTCCCTTCCAAAGGCAAAACAACCGGAAGCTGCAATAATTGGATTTTTGAATTTTATTCCGGCGATATTAACAGATAAATCAGTCATTTTAACACCACCTTTGTCCCGTCAAAAACGGGTCCGTCTGAGCATACTTTTTTATATTCTGTCTTACCGTTATCTTCGGTTTCTACAACACAACCGTCACAAGCTCCTATTCCGCAAGCCATTCTCTCTTCAAGCGAAAGGTATACAGGAAGATTGTTTTCTTCAGCAATGGTTTTAACCAGTTTCATCATAATAATCGGACCGCAAGCGTAAATACAATCATATTCGGTCTTTTCAATCATCTCTTTTGCAAGTGCGCTTACATATCCATGATAACCGTAACTTCCGTCATCTGTTGCAATTTTCACATTTTTACTAAAGAGCTTAAAATCTTTTTCTAAAATAACGTCCGACTTTGATTTAAATCCAAGAGCAACATCGGAGTCATTTAGTTGCCTTGCTAAGTATAAAAGAGGTATTGATCCGATTCCCCCTCCGACAATCAAAACTTTTTTTACATTTGATACATCAAAGCCGTTACCTAAGGGACCTACAATGTCAATAATATCTCCCTTTTGTTTCTTTGATAATATTTGGGTTCCCTCTCCTCTTATTTGATAAATAAGGCTTATCATATGATTTTCAGTATCAATATCGGCAATTGAAAGCGGTCTTCTTAAAGTTTTATAACAGCAAACATTAACAAATTGACCGGCAGTTAAATTTTCAGATAAGTATTTATCGGAAAAAGTTATTCTGTAAACATCTTTTCCGATTTTTTCATTTTGAATTATCTTTGAACAAATATTTTTAATTTTCACTTATTTCACCTGTAGAAAGACTGTCAATAAAGGTATCTGCCATAACCAAACTTGTAAATGTAGGTATACCCTTTTCTTCTGCAATTCTTCTGAGATAAACGGTATCCTTATAAGAACTTGAACTACTGTCAGTTAAAATGACGAGATAATCCAGATTGTTTTTATTAATCATCTGTATCAGATGATCATCTTCATCAGACATACGATTTATTAGATTTGTCGGAATGAAATTTTCATTGAAAGTTTTAGCAGTTTTTCCGGTTGCAAAAACTTTAAATCCAAGTTTATAGAATTTATAAGCAACATCAACACCTGCTTGTTTTTCGCTGTCTTTAAGACTAAAGAACACGCTTCCGGAGTCTTTAACTGTTAATTTACAAGCTCTCATAGCCTCAATGAATGCTTTAGCAAAACTATCTTCTACAGATACAACTTTACCGACCGATTTTGATAAAAGTAGGTTATTTTTTTCATTTATCACATCGGAGTCAAACCTTGGCATTAAAACAGCATTTTTATTGATTATTTCACTGACTTCATCAAGATTTTTGTTTTCTAAAATATTATAATAAATTTCTCCTATATCAGTAACAAGAAGAGTATTTACAAACGGGAGCAAATCAACTTTTGTATCCGAGCGATTCAACAAATAGATTTCATTATTATAATAAACATATTCAATATTCATTATTTTGTTTTCTTCACAATGATTGAGTAACTTTTTTGAGATTTCTTTTATATTTGAAATCGCTTTTTCGGGCAAATTAAGATATGGCATAACTGCGATAGAATCAGTTGCATTTACTCCTGCTCTCTCTATTTTTTCAACTGTATTGATAAATTTAAATTCATCCTGTTGCTTTACACAAAAAACTTCGGTACAGATACCTGTAAAATATTTTTCAACCAAAACTCTGTCAAAATTAATATTTGAATCAATAAAAGCAATTAACTCATCTTTATTCCAAAAGACAATATCAAAATCATTGTTTTTTACACTTATCGGATATCCGATTGTTTGTGCCTCAGTCAGAAGATTTTCTTTGTCATGAACAAGTGAATACGGTCTATGTTTTATATCAAGGGTTTTAAGTAATTTGGCAAAGTTGATTTTATCTTCAATCACATCAGTTTCAGTCTGTTCTTGAACATTAAAATCAAAAATTACTTTTTTGGCATTTAATTTTACCTTTAAATTTTCAATATAAGATTTATCAAATTTATCTATTATAACTTTGTCAAAAGCAATTAAACTTGCTGCCGGAGAATCAAAATTTGAGGTCAATGAAATAGTTTTATAACCATTCTCCTTATATTTTAAAGCTGTGAAGAACGACAGATATGTTTTTTCGTTGCTCTTGTTATATGAAGAATCATAACCATTGACAAACAAAACAGTTTGCTCATCTGAATTAAGTTCCTGCTGATTGAATTCTTTTAATTCTTTATTTTTTAAACTTGAATAAATTTTTGCAATGAAGTTTAAATCATTTTCAGCAATTCCGGTATAAAGGGAAAGATTTTCTACATCTTTACCCCTTAAGATTAATTCTCCGAGAGCAAAAAATCTGCTTTTGTTGTTTTCATCAAGTGAAATTAAAAGATCTTGAGTTTGTGTTTCGCAAACATTTAAAATCTTTTTATTTATTTTTTCTTTGCTGAGCATAGAAAGATTCTTTATAAATGATGCATAATAAGAATTATCAAAAGAAGTATTAAACCCTGCATCATCGATGAAATATGCATTTGAAACTGCAGTCAATTTTTTAGTTTGATTAAATTTTAAGTCTAAATTTTCAAGAGTTTCACCATTTAACAGTTTAAGATTTATTTTTTCAAGATCCAAGCCGGTATATATCTTTGCAAGACGATAGAGTTTAGAAAAAAGAGGATCAATATATGTAGATAATATTTCCTGAGTTTTTTCATTATATGCAAAATAAAGTGTTGAAAAACCTACAATTTCAGATTTTTCTAAAATCTTATCAGCAAGTTGAGTCATTTTATCTTTAAGCTTAGGATTTATATCTTCAATGAAAATCGGAGAGTTTTTATGTCCGATACCATAGGGTTCCAAATGACGTCCGGCAAGTATACATCTGCTTTTACCCTCTACGTCGGTTAAAAAGCAAAGTTTATAAGACTGAAATTTATCAATGGATTTTTCAACGAAAACTTGTTTTAAGTTTGATTTTTCTTTTTGACTGTTAAATGTATCGGATACTGCAAATTCATTATAACAAAGGGTCTTGTTAGGTGTACCGATAGTAAAAGCAGGATAAACATAAACCGGGTATCCTATTTCCTCTGCAAACTGTAAAGCATAGTCTAAAGTTGAAGAATATCTGTTTTCAATCGGATGTAAATCGTTTGAATCAAGAAAAATATTAAAGTGTTCCGGACTGAGAATATTATACAACGTATTAACATTGAGTCCCGATATCATAACTTTGTTTTCATCTAAAAAACCGCTTACCGACAGATCTAACACAGTTTTCATGGATTCTTTATTTCCGAAATTCAGGAAAATAGTGTCAATTTTTTCGTCTATAATGATTTTCTTAATATTGTTAGAATTGATAGCTTTTATATAAGCTTTATTTGAAAAATTGTTTTTTGCACAAATATTCACAGCCGATGAAGTTAAAATAACGGTTTTATATCCATGCGTCATCAAAGTTTTGCAAAATTCGGCCGCTGCAGTGTCATATTTTGTTCCGACTAATAAAACGTTTTTCATTTTATCCCCTCACGCTTTTAAGATCTTTTTTCATTGAAATTGCCGCATCACGAGTAGCTTGCATATAATCTCTTTCATCATAATTTAAGTTTTTATACGCACAGATAATTGAGCGAGACGCGTTTATAATTGCCCCTTTATTTAAAAATGCAGCTTCAACGTCTTTTGCACCGCCACCTTGTGCTCCGTAACCCGGAACTAAGAAAAATGTGTTCGGCATCAATGAACGAAGTAATGATAGTTGCTCCGGATAAGTTGCACCTACAACTGCGCCGACATTTTCTCCCCAGCTTTCTGCAAGTTCAGCAACTTCTTCATAAATTCTTCTTCCATTTTCCAATTTTAAATCTTGAAGTTGTCCGGAAGACTCATTACTTGTCTTAACTAAAACGAAAATAGACTTATCAGATATTTCACAAATATCCAGCAAAGGCTTAACGGTGTCATAACCCATATAGGGATTAACCGTAAGTGCATCTACATCATAAGTTTTAACATTATTATCAAAATAAGAAATATTGCCAAGGTAACCCTCAGCATAAGCTTGCATTGTTGTGCCTATATCGTTTCTCTTTCCGTCTGCAATAACATATAATCCCTTTTCTTTAGAATATTTAATCGTATCTTCAAAGGCTTTTATTCCGTTATATCCGAGAGTTTCATAATATGAAAGTTGTAATTTAACGGCAGGCACTATGTCGTAAATAGCATCAATCATACCTTTATTCCATTCGTATACCGCTTTTGAAGCAGACTCCAAATAATTTTCGTCATCCTTCAAATATTTTTTCATTAAAAAATTTGGAACGAAAGATAAATTGGGATCCAATCCTACCACAGTAGGGTTATCTGTTTCTTCGATTTTTTTAATAAGTCTGTTAAATGACATTTAATCCTCCGATTTATATACTAAATTACCGTCGCAAAAAGTAAATTTTACCTTACCAAATAAAGTTAAATTCTTGAAAGCCGAATTTTTACTTTTACCATGAAAATCCGATTCTGAAACCTTGTGCATAATGTTTGGATCAAAAACAACAATATCAGCCGGTTTTCCGACAGATAAATCTCCGGCATTAATTCCGGCAATCCTTGCGGGAAGGAAGGTCATTTTTGAAATTAGATCAGAAAGAGTCAAAATATCATTTTGAACCAGATAAGTAATTCCGGCAGAAAGTGCTGTTTCTAAACCGATTGAACCGTTTAAAGCCTTGTTGAAATCAGACTTTTCCGATTTTGTATGAGGCGCATGATCAGTTGAAATAACATCAATCACTCCGGTTTTTAGAGCTTCTCTTACCGCCCTTACATCTTCTTTTGTCCTAAGCGGAGGAGACATTCTAAGGTCAGAATCTTTACCGAGAAGCATTGTTTCATCAAGGGAAAAATGATGTGGTGTTGCTTCAGCGGTAACTTTAACACCCTTTGATTTAGCAAATTTAATAATCTCAACAGATCTTTTAGTACTTACATGACATATATGAATTTTTGCATTCAAATAATCAGCAAGTAAAATTTCTCTTGCGGTTGCAATATCTTCTGCAACGGAAGGTATACCCGGGACAGACAATTCTTTTGAAATTTCACCCTCGTTTATCAGCTTACCTTTTGTCAAATCTCTGTCTTCACAATGAGCAAAAATAGGTCTATCAACTTTTTTTGATAGTTCAAAAGCCCTGTAAAGTAAATCACTTGTCGCAATTGGCAGCCCGTCATCGGAAAACGCAACTGCACCATTTTTAGCAAGTTCTTCAAAATCCGTAAGTTCTTTACCCTTTAATTCTTTTGTAACAGAAGCGATTTGATAAATTTTAATCAAAGCAGATTTTGCTTTCTCATTTATATAATTTAAGGTTTCAACATTATCTACAGTCGGACTTGTATTAGGCATTGTGCAAACATGCACATATCCACCCGCTGCAGCGGCTTTTGATCCGGAAATTAAGTCTTCTTTTTCCGTTTGTCCAGGATCACGAAAATGTGCATGTAAATCAACAAAACCGGGACAGGTAACAAGCCCATCCCCGTTTATAATAACAGCCTTATCAGATGAAATTCCCTTGCCGATTTTTGAAATTTTACTGTTTTCAATCAGAATATCGGTGATTTCATCAAAATTATTTATAGGATCAATTAAATGAGTATTTCTAATTAAATAAGACATATTATTTACCTCAATGTCTGGAAGTCGTAGCAGGTTTCGTCGTCTCTTTATCTTGTTCTTTTGTAGTTGGTTTAGCTTCATCTGCCGACTCAGTTGTAGTTTCCGGCGTTGCGGGTGCTCCGCCTTCGTCAGGAAGAAAGTCCTTTTTATAATAACCGACCATGGTTCCTGATGTTGAATCTCCTTCTTTTACAAGCAGACCGGAACCGGGATAATAGTTTCTTTTCACAACATCGGAAGGCATTTCAAACTTTTTCGAGGGGAGACCTCTTGAAATGGCATTAAGTGATAAGCCCAATAATTTTGCTGCGGTTGCAGAAGAACCATCTAAAGGTTTCGGTTGATCATAACCGTACCAAACCGCACCAACATAATAAGGTGTTCCGCCTGCTCCCCATTTGTCTTTATTATCAGTTGTTGTTCCGGTTTTCATAAAAGTTTCAAATCCACTTACGCCACAACCTCTTGCTGTACCCCTTGAAACAACGGTTTGCAAAAGTTGGTTCATTATATAGGCTGTAGATTCGTCTATAACTTTTTCGCCTTTAACGTTTTTATTTTCGAAATAAACTTTTTTACCCGAATGGTCGGTGACTTTTGTATAAATATAAGGTTTATAATACTCTCCGCCATTACCGAATACAGCATATGCGGCAGCCATTTCAAGAGTATTAACCCCTTTTGACATACCACCTACGCCCAATGAAGAAAGGTTTGCGTCTGAATCTTTGCCGTCTTTAATTAATGTAGAAAAATGAAATTTATTCACAAGAAAATTAAAAGAATTTCTTGTTCCGTAATTTAAAACCATTCTAACCGCAGATGTATTCAGTGAATCTTGAAGCGCATATTGAACGGTTACTTTTTTGTTTTCCGATCCGAAAGTGCCGTCATAGTTCTGAGGCCACTTTTCACCGTCTTTAGTGATAGCAAAATCCTGAATCATTTTTGAATAGTGTATTTTATTGCTTTGCAAATTCGGAGCATAAGCCGAAAGAGGCTTAATGGAAGAACCCGGTTGTCTCACAGAATCGACAGAACGGTTAAGTCCCCTATTGACCGTTTTCGGACCTACTCCTCCGACCATTGCGACAATTTGTCCTTTATAGTCCATTATTGTAATTGCTGCCTGTGTTTGCTTTGAATAAATTCCTTTTCTATTCACAAAGATATCTTCAACTTTATTCTGAGCATCAACTTGGATTGTCGAATAAATCCTAAGTCCGCCATAATATATTTTCTTAATGGCTTCCTGATTTGAGTACCCTGAATCCATAAAATCTTTAGTCAAATTATCGATAATATAGTCTACATAATAACTGTTTATTACGGTATTGGTTACATTTTTGCTTTCTTTTAATTTTTCTCCCGAGAAGTTAAATTTTATATCATAACCTAGCATTTCTTTATATTGACTTTTCGAAATCAAATGTTGCTTTTCCATTTGTTTTAAGCATTCACGCATACGCTTTTTATTGTTTTCGGGATTAATAATAGGATTGTAAAAAGTCGGAGCTTTTGTAATACTTGCCAAAACAGCCCCCTCGGCCGCGTTTAACTCACTTACATCCTTATTGAAGTATTTTTCCGCAGCAGTTTGAACTCCGTAACAACCGGATCCAAGAGGTATGGTGTTGAGATAAGCTTCCAGAATCTTATCTTTATTGTAGTTTTTTTCAAGATTTAATGCCTGTAAAATTTCATGAGCTTTTCTCGAAATTATAACATCATTTTCACCTGTTAAATTTTTTATAAGCTGTTGTGTAATAGTTGAGCCGCCTTGTGAAAGTCTGTGCTTGACTATAACACCGGATAACCTGATCCAGTCAACGCCGCGATGATGACGAAATCTTTTATCTTCAAGCGCAATAAAAGCATTCTGAACATCTTTAGGGATCTTATCCAAACTAACCCATTTTCTGTTCTCTTCTCCATGTAAAGAGGCAACCTCAACCGGTTTCCCCTCTTTATTCACTGCATATATGATACTTGTCTGATCCTGATTATTTTTATAATAATCAAGATTTATTTTAGAACTTCCAAATATATAGGCAAGGGAATAGATAGATGAAACGCTCGATACCAACACTGAAGTTATCAAAATAATTATCAGAATCGTAATTAAAACCCTTACAATAGGAGTTTTATTCATTAAAGATGCTGTAAAATCTCTATTTTTATTTGATTTTCTCTTTTTACTTTTATTCATTTGATTTGAAGAGCCGGAAGCTCTTTTTATAGTCTTATTGTTCTGATTCATTATTTCCTCCGAAATATACTGCGGATTATTATACCACAAGATAATAAACTTCGTCACCTAAATTAAACATTATTTCAATGTCCTTGATTTTAAAACATAAAAATAATAAAATGAATATAAATATCTTGTTTTAGGGGGAAATTTTGGATAATAATTTATTTTCCAGATCAGAGAATGGTTATTCAGTAAATGAAGTTGAAAAATATCTTCTCTATCTTCAAACAAAATTTACTAAAGCTTCAATGCAAAATGAAGAATATAAAAAAAATGGTACAAAATTATCAGAGGAAAATGATAAATTAAAACGGACCATTGAAGAGATGTCGGCTAAAAACAAGGAGCTTTACTCCGATTGTGTTAAATTTGCAAAACGATTAAAAGAAAAGGATTTTGAGCAAGCACAGTTAAAGGAAAAACAAGCAGAGCTTGAAAAGGAACTTTCAGAGCAAAGAAATAAGGCAAATTCAATAGCCGATAAAATAGAAAAAGAAAATATTGAAAGACAAAAATTAACCGAAAGACAATCACAGCTCGAAGACGAGCTTGCAAAAGAAAGAGAAAAGTCAAATTTACTTGAAGATAAAATAAAGGCCGAAGAAGAATCCAGGGCCTCTGAAATTCTATTCCAAGATATAGATAAAAAACTCAATGATCAAATCTCTTTACAAAATTCAGATCAAAATAATGAATCGAATTTTTCTGAAGAACCGATTATTGTTACTGATGAGATTTTAAAAAAGCAGAGTGAAATTAAACCGGACGAAAATGCAACAAACAAACTCAGAGAACTTATATCATCAGAAAATAATTCAGAAGAATTAAATAACAATCTTGATATTCAAAAAAACATTAATTCTGATGCAGTTATTGATCTTGATAATACCCCTGTTTCTTCCAAATCAAATAAAGCTAAAAAAAGATTTTTGACCTTTTTACAAATTATTTTTTCCATTATTTTTATTTTTATGGTTATCTTCGATGTGATAGTAGGTATTGTCTATTCAACCGAAAAAATGGACAGTAACAAATATGTTTTTCAACGCAAACTCTATGTTGTAAATTCAGACGAATATAAACCTAAGTTAAACAATAAAGATTTACTTATTTTAAAAGTAAAATCAAAATCAGATATAAAAAAAGGAAAACTGGTATTATACGATAATAATCAGGATGGCAAAAAAATCTTTGTTGTAGATAACACAGAAAACTTCAGTAAAAATTCTACTTTTTCCATAAATTCTGTAAGAAATAACTCTGAAAAAACAACCTATAATATTTTCTTCGGAGATACTTCGTTTATATCAACGGTTGAGTATGTAATACCAAAGGTTGGAAGTATTATGCAGTTTGCTGTTACAAATAAACTTTCATTCATATTTCTAATTGTCCTGCTTACTCTGATCCCCTTCTTATTTATTTTGCTTATACCTGTATTAAAAAAAGATGTTAAGAAAAAAGCCGTTTAATTTCAAACGGCTTTTTATACAAAATTATTAAAGTTTTCAGCATTAAATATGAACTATCTGTTAGATTTATAACAATTCATCGTTAAATTGTTGAAAAAAAACACTCATAATGTTAGAATTACTATGTTTTATTACATATTAGGAGGTAATTAACTAATGGCAAACAAATCAGTATTTATCACCGGTGCCTCAGGAACAATGGGATGGGCTTCTTTCAAAGAAATCTACGACAGAAGACCTGATCTTGATATTAATGTTCTTCTCAGAGACAGTGAAAAGAACCGTAAATTGTTCGCACCATATTTAGGTGATGAAAGAGTCAAAATCGTGTGGGGCGATTTTGAAGATTACGACGCAATCAAAAAATGTGTTGATGGCACAAGCTATGTTCTCCACATCGGCGGACTCGTTTCCCCTGCAGCAGACTATTGGCCGAAAAAAACTTTCAAAGTAAATACAACAGCTGCAGAATATATCGTTAAAGCTGTTAAAGCTCAAAAGAATCCCGATGACATAATTGTTGTTTACATCGGAACTGTTGCTCAAACAGGTAACAGACCCGATCCGATTCATTGGGCAAGAACAGGCGATCCTATCAAGACATCAATTTATGACCATTATGCTGTTTCAAAGACAATGGCTGAAGCTATTTTCGCTGAATCAGGACTTAAAAAATGGGTTTCAATGCGTCAATCAGGAATTTTATATCCTGAAATAGTAAAGAACATGGATCCTATCATGTTCCACGTTCCTTTAAACGGAGTTTTGGAATGGGCTACTGTTGAGGACAGTGCTACACTCATGTGTAACGTATGTTCTGATGATCTTCCCGATGATTTCTTCAGAAGATTCTACAACATTGGTTCAGGTCCTGACTACAGACTTACAAACTATGAATTTGAAGACTATCTTCTTAACACAATCGGTATGGGTCATGACGCAACTAAGAAGCTCTTCTCACCAAACTGGTTTATTACAAAGAACTTCCACGGTCAATGGTATGCAGACTCTCAAGTGCTTGAAGATTATCTCCACTTCAGACACAATACTCCTGTTGACGCTTATTTCTCTCAAATTCTTGGTGCAGGCGTTCCCGGAGTTTATAAACTTTCAGGTCTTGCAGCTAACCCGATAGGTAAATTCTTTATGAAGAGACTTGCTCTTGACAAGAGATTCGGTACTCTTACTTGGGTTAAGAATCAAGATAAAAACAGACTTACTGCATTCTTCGGTTCTCTTGAAGATTACAATAAGATTCCGGATTCATGGGATAACTTCAAAATTTACAGACCTTCTGATGAACCTACATATCTTGATCATGGTTATGATGAAAAGAAAAAGACATCTGACCTTGATATCAACGATATGAAAAAGGCTGCTGAATTCCGTGGAGGCGAATGCTTGTCTAAGACAATGAAGAAAGGCGACCTTGGCACTCCGCTTCAGTGGAAATGTCAATTCGGACATGAATTTGAAATGTCACCCAACCTTGTTCTCAAGGGCGGTCATTGGTGTCCTGAATGTCTACCTCTTCCTTGGAACTATGATGAAATTGCTAAAGGAAATCCATTCTTTGCACAAGTATGGACTCCCGACCACGACAAAGATGAACATAATGTTTATGATTGGGATATTTATTCATCATATGATGAATTTGCAGGAAAACCGGAAGCTTTCAATGATGTAAATGACGTTCACGATAAATACAAATACGGATTTACAGAAGCTGCAAGAGCAAAAGCTGCAAAAGAGAAAAAATAAAATTAAAAATTTTACAGCCTCAGTTTATAACTGAGGCTGATTTTTTATATAAATTTATATTAATATTTAATTGTTATCTGATTTTTCAACAATTATCTCGATTACACGCCTACCTTCAACCTTATTGACGGTAAATTTATGACCTTCATAAAAGAAAACATCCCCTCTATCAGGTATCTTTTCAATATTTCTTTGCACAAAAGCTCCTACTGTTCCAATGTCTTCATTATTTTTAATTGAAATAAGTTCACACAAATCTTCAAAGGTCATAGAACATGCAATTTTATATATATCCTTTGCAAGTTCTTGATATTCAAATTCTATATCATCGTGTTCATCATATATTTCTCCGACAAGTTCTTCTAAAATATCTTCCATCGTTATCATACCCATTGTTCCGCCAAATTCATCGGTAACAATCGCTATATGTAAATGTCTTCTCTGAAGAGCTTTTAATAGCACAGATATTTTCATCGTAGGGATAACAAAAATGAGTGGTTTTATTATATCAGTCACCTGTTTGTTCCCTTTAATTACATCATTAAAAAGATCTTTCTGATGAACATATCCGATAATATTGTCTATCGTTTTAGAATATACCGGTATTCTGGAAAATTCACATTCATGAAATAAATCAATGTATTCTTCGAGCGTCGATTCTTTTTCAATAGCTGTCATATCAACTCTTGGTGTTAAAATGTCCTCAGCCTTTTTATCATTGAATTCAATAACACTGTATATCAGCTGATTATCACCTATAGTTATACCGCCTTCATTTGTTGCTTCATCAACCATTGTAAGAAATTCACTCTCTGTAATCTTGCTGTCTTTATCAAGCGAAAAGATTTTACTTATTAGCTTTTTCAATAAATCAAAGACCATGTTTAAAGGCAATAAAATATACATAAACATTTTTATTGTCGGTAAAACAGCTTCAGCAAATTTTTCCGGATATTCCTTTGCAAAACTTTTAGGAGTTATTTCACCGAATATAAGTATAATAACAGTTAGAATAAGCGTTGAAAGGGTTGTCCCTATTTCACCATAATTTCTTACAAATAAAACGGTAGATATTGAAGCAGCGGAAATATTTACAATATTATTTCCGATTAAAACAGTTGTGAGAACTCTGTCGTATTTATTGTCATAAAGATCCAAAAGCTTGGCTGCACGATCTTTTCCATCTTTTATTTCAGATTTAAGTCTAATTCTGTTTATAGCGGAAAAAGCTGTTTCAGTTGCTGAAAAATATGCTGAAAATATAACGCACAAAATCAGAATTAAAATTAATATCGAGTCAGAAATAATATCACCTTTCCTCTATATTGAATCCAATTTTTTTTACTTTATCAAAGGCTTTATGTGCAACTTTTATTTCATCGACATAATAAGTCGGAGACAGTTTTAATATGAGAACATAATAAATTGTAACTATCAACAAATACGGAAACGGCGAGAATATTCCCGGATTAACAAGAGACATAAGTTCAAGAAAAATATAAGAAATAAACAGTGTCAACTTAAACAAAGATTTCCGATGTTGAATTATTACCTTTGCTCTTATAACAAATTGATACAAATAAGCTACAATTCCCAAAAGTCCCATACTCCCAATTATTTGAAACACGGAATTATGAGCCCATGGTAGCGATCCCTTAACCGCGTCATAAATTTTCATATTTTTTTCATTGGCAATTCCGGCACCAAAAACCGGATTATTAATAAAGTCTTTTATAGCTTGTTTCCAAAGTCTGATTCTGGAAAGGCTTTGTTTTGTGTCCGAAAAACGATACATTGAGAAATATAGCACATTAAACCATTTTTCATAGGTTAAGGTTAAGATTATTATAGCGACAGAAAAAATAAAAATTAATGTTTTTCTGCTTTCCTTTTCTAATGCAAAAATCGCCAAAAACAGGAACATAAATTCAAAAGTTCCGAAAAGAACTCCCCCTCTTGAGCCCATAAGAAAAAGTGTAACAACATTAATGACGGGGATCAGAATATATAACTTATTTCTAAAAAACAGATAGAATGAAAAAGGCATTGAAAGCATAATTAATGTAGAAGCATTATTTCTCCATTGCACACTTATAACACCAAATCCTTGGTCAAACCTGTAAGCGTTCAAAACATATTCTTTCGCAAGTTCAAAAGCAATAAATAAAGACAACAAAATCATTGCATTTGCGAAATAGGATTCAAAATCATAGTCAGGATTAGATTTTGTGATTTTTGAAAGTATCACATAAATTAAAAGCATTCCAAAACCGAGACCTATAATGTTTAAAATTGAAAAAGGCTGGAAATAATTTGATGGTTTTATTGTTCCAAGGCCGCCAAAAGTAACGGCAACGGAAGTAAATAACATTGCCGAAAAATATGAACCCCTTCCCATTACAACTTTTTCATGCGGTAAATTTCTATGGTACAGTAAATAATTTAACAGCAAACCTACACAAACCGGCACTACAAGTATAGGTGCAATATCAGTGAACAGATCTACTGAATTATAAAACTTCATTCCTATTGCCGTAATAATTAAAAGCGGCATTATCAGCGCATAAAAGTCTTCAGTCAAAATAAGAATTAAAGAACAGACATAAACAAAAAAAACAAGACCTGCCAAATCCTTGCCAAGAAAAACAAAGATTGCTGCGATCAAAAAATATAAGAATAACGAATATTCAGAAGTAAGAAATTTTCTAATAGAATCGAGTATATTCAAATGAATTCCTTTCAAAGCTTTATACCATCGTAGTAGTAACATTTTATCAATTAAGATAATAAAAATCAATCAATAGATTTTATGTTCAGAAATATGTTTTTCCAATTATACAAGCTTTTTAATAACTTGAGATTTTATTAACTATCAACTAAATTTTCATAAATCTAAATCATATAAAGCACTTGATTTTTATTTTGCATGTATTATAATACTTTTAGCACTCTGATTAGCCGAGTGCTAAATCATGTAACTTAATATATAAATATAAGGAGGATAAAATGAATCTTAAACCACTTGCAGACAGAGTTATAGTAAAAGATATCGAGGTTGAAGAAAAAACCGACGGAGGTATCATTCTCTCAGCGAAATCACAGGAGAAGCCCCAGATTGCCGAAGTTGTCGCAGTTGGTCCCGGAGGTTTAGTTGAAGGTAATCAAGTTGAAATGACAGTTTCCGTAGGTCAAAAGGTTATTGTCAGCAAATATGCCGGTACTGAAGTAAAATTCGAAGATGAAAAATACAATATCGTAAAACAAAGCGATATTTTGGCAATTGTTGAATAAGGAGGAAAATTTTAATGGCAAAGCAAATTATTTACGGTGAAGAAGCAAGAAAATCGCTTCAAGCCGGAATTGATAAACTTAGTAATACAGTAAAAATCACACTTGGTCCAAAAGGAAGAAATGTGGTTTTAGATAAAAAATACGGCTCACCCCTCATAACAAATGATGGTGTTACAATAGCAAAAGAAATTGAACTTGAAGACCCCTTTGAAAATATGGGAGCTTCATTGGTTCAAGAAGTTGCAAGTAAGACCAATGACACAGCCGGTGACGGAACAACGACAGCAGCAGTTTTGACTCAAGCTCTTATTACAGAGGGAATTAAAAATGTTGTTGCGGGCGCTAATCCGATATTAATCAAAAAAGGAATTGCAGATGCTTGCGATATAATAGTTGAAGATCTTAAAAAATCATCCAAAAAGATTTCTAATTCCGAAGATATTGCACGTGTTGCAACAATATCTGCCGCAGATGAATACATAGGAAAATTGATTGCAGATGCAATGGATAAGGTTTCATCTGACGGAGTAATCACAGTCGAGGAATCTAAAACTGCAGATACAACTTGCAACGTAGTTGAAGGAATGCAGTTTGACAGAGGATATATTTCTCCTTATATGGCAACAGATACAGAAAAAATGGAAGCCGTTTTAGATGATGCGGCAATTTTGATTACAGATAAAAAAATAACGAACATTCAAGACCTCCTTCCCCTACTCGAAAGCTTGTTAAAAGAAGGTAAAAAATTATTTATCATAGCTGAAGACATTGAAGGCGAAGCACTTACAACTCTTCTCTTAAATAAACTTCGTGGAACACTTACCTGTGTTGCGGTTAAAGCACCGGGCTTTGGTGACAGAAGAAAAGAAATGCTTCAAGATATTGCAACTTTAACCGGTGGTCAGGTTATAACCTCTGACTTAGGTCTTGAGCTCAAAGATACCACTATTGATCAACTTGGTAAAGCAAGCCAGATCAAAGTTTCAAAGGAAAACACAATCATTGTCGGCGGCGGCGGAGACAAAGCAAAAATCGACGAAAGAGTAAATGTAATAAAAGAGCAGATTAAACTCTCCAAATCAAGTTTTGACATTGAAAAATTAAAAGAAAGACTTGCAAAACTCTCCGGTGGCGTAGCAGTTTTACATGTTGGTGCAGCAACTGAAACAGAAATGAAAGAAAAGAAACTCAGAATCGAAGATGCACTTTCAGCTACAAAAGCTGCCGTAGAAGAAGGAACCGTTGCAGGCGGCGGAGTTGCTCTTCTCAGAACAAAAGCAGAACTTGAAAAAGCTGTTAAAAAAGCTGATAACAACGATATAAAAACAGGTATTGCAATTGTTCTTAAAGCAATTGAAGCTCCAATGCGTCAAATTGCAACAAATGCCGGAATTGAAGGTTCTGTTATTATCAATGAAATTCTTAAAAATAAGAGCAAGACCTATGGTTTTGATTTTGCAAAAGAAGATTATGTTGACATGTTTGAAGCCGGTATCATAGATCCTACTAAAGTAACAAGATCAGCTATTGAAAATTCATGCTCTATTGCCGGAATGATACTTACAACTGAATCTCTTGTAACAGACATACCTGATCCTGCCGCTGAAGCTGCGGCAAACGCTGCAATGGCAAGTGCTGCCGGAGCAGGCGGAATGTACTAATATAGATTAAAGACATAAGATATTAAACGTTAGAAAACGCAGAAAAGCAGACGGTTATACATCGCCTGCTTTTTCTTTACTTAGATTTGAAAACTAATTATATTTAAGATAAAATAATAACAACGAGGTGATAAATATGGATGAAAAATATGATAATGACTATATAGATGAAGATATCATCACTATTCTGGATGATGACGGAAACAAATTTTATTTTTTAGAACTTGACAGAATCGAAACTGATGAAGGAAAATATATTGCTATGACTTCAATGGATGAAGAGAGCGATGAAGACGAAAATGTTTACGATGAAGTTATAATAGTAAAAGTTGAAGACGATGAAAAGTCTCTTGTAGAAATCAAAGATGAAAAAGAGCTTGATGAAATAACCAAAATATTTGAAAAGAGACTTTCTGAAAAATATGATTTAGAATAAAAAAAAAGCAATCATAAGATTGCTTTTTTTTACGCCCGCCGAGTCGGAGTTGAGCTTTAAATAACCTGCTCTTTTTGCAGGTGGGCACCTTGTTAAAAGTTTCCGGTTCCCTTCGTCCGTTTGGGAGGTCTACTCTCCACTTTTAAAATATCTCGGTTCCCAATTAAAATGTGTTCGGGTTACATCAGCTAACCGTATCGAGCCCGGCAGGTAAAAATTAAATAAGGCAAGAATTTAAGAAATTAAGTGTATCTTCATATACTTTTTCTTTTTCAAGTTCATTCAGTATCTCATGGCGAGCACCTTTGTAGATTATAACCTGCGGTTTTAAACCGCTTTTTTTCATTTGTGAAGCGAATTTTTTAATGCCCTTTGAGTAATTGCCGACGGGATCCATTTCACCTGAAATTACTAATATCGGTAAATCTTTATTTATTGATTTAAACCAATTATCTTCCATTACATTTTTCATCATGGTAAACATGTCGTGTAATCCGGAAATTGTGAAGTGGAAGCCACAGAGAGGATCGGCATTATATTTATCAACTACACTTTCATCTCTTGAAAGCCAATCATTTACAGTTCTTTTGTCAGTTTTTGAATTATAATTGGCAAAGGCTACGCTGTATAAAAATGAAGACAGTTTTTTACCGCCCTTCACTTTCATTAAAAATTCCGATAGTTTGATTGCCAAATCAACGGGTTGTGGTCCGCTGGTGCCACAATAAACAACACCGTCAAGTTCATTTTGATATCTTGTGGTAAATAGTCTTGCAACAAAAGAACCCATGCTGTGTCCGAAAACAAAAAGTTTTTTTCCTTCATTTTCTTTTTTAGCAATTTCAAAAAGTGAATGAACGTCTTTAACGAAAACATTACCACCTTCGTTGTTCTTACCAAAATATCCCAAAGTGATATCATTTCCCAAAGATTTACCATGACCGATGTGGTCATTTATATAAACTGCAAAACCATTTTCGCAAAGATATTTTGCAAATGGTTCGTATCTCTCTTTCATTTCAGCCATACCATGAATTAAAACGACAACACCTTTAACGTCTTTTTCAGGCAAAAATTTTAATGCTGAAATTTCTAATCCCTTTTCTTCTGACGGAAAAGTGAATTCTTGAATTTTCATATTTACACATCCTTATAAAAATTATTTCCAAATATATCGGCGATTAAAATTACGGGAAAATCCTTAAATTCAATTTTTCTGATCGCCTCGCAACCCAAATCTTCATAGGCTACAATTTCTGATGATACTATGCACTCTGAAGCAAGTGCGCCGGCGCCACCTATTGCGGCAAAATAAAGAGCCTTATTCCTTTTGATTGAGTTTAAAACTTCTGAGCTTCTCTGTCCTTTGCCGATCATTATTTTAAGACCAAGCTCCATAAGCCCGGGAGCATATTTATCCATTCTTCCCGAAGTAGTAGGGCCACAACTTCCGATCGCAGAATTTTCAGGTTTATTAGCAGGTCCTGCATAATATATAGTAGCATTTTTAATATTTATCGGAAGATCTTTTCCGGAATTGACTTCATCAATCATTCTTTTATGCGCTGCATCTCTTGCGGTAAAAGCTGTTCCGGAAATTAGGACCATATCCCCTGCCCTCAAAATCTCCGGGCTTAAAGCAAGTTGCTGTAAATTTATTTTTTTTACATCACAAATATTTTTTGACATCTGAATTATAGTCTTCACTTTCAATTATTGTATCATCTTGTGAACTGTCGTCATATTTATTTATAAGTTCGATGATTTCTTCTGTTGTTACGGTGTATTCGTCTTTTTTCTTGCTTAAATCATCAGATAAATCTTTTACCTTTGTTGATAAAATTTCAACATAATCGGATAAATCACTTAAATTAGAAACTGATTGATCTAAAAGAGATTTTTTGTTTTCTATTATTTTATTAGCTTTCAAATTTGCATTTTCTAAAATTTTCTTAGACTCAAGATAAGTTTTTGCCAAATGATGCGTCCTAAAATCTTCTAAATCGGATTCTAAGGCCTTTTTCTTGTTTTCAATATCTAAATTCAGATTATTTATTCTTTCGGCTTCTTGGTGCTCTAAAAGCTTTTCTCGTTGTTCAAGATCTGCTTTTCTTTCTTCAATTTCTTTATTGAGGTTTTTAAGTCGTTTTTCATAGTCATTTGAAATATATTCTTTTTGCCGAGAAAAATTTTCTTCCATCTTAACAAAATATTCAATTACATCTTTTTTATTAAATCCAAAAAAGGATGATTTAAATATTTTTCCCATTTCTACCTCAAGATTGATTTATTATATTATCATTTTAATATCATTTAACATGCAAGTCAAATAAGAAAAAACAAAAAAAGCATGGAAAAATAAACGACAACTTTCTTACGAAAATTGTCGTTTAATCAAGATTACAAATTTTTTAAATTTAAAATGTGGTGAGAAAATTGGAAAGAATAAAAATAATCTTTGAAGTAACAAGTTTATTGATATCAGTCCTAAGTTTGATATTTCAAATGCTTGAATACTTCAAAGATTAATTACACCGAGGGGAGCGAGAGTTCCCCTCACACCTAAAAGATTTTAACATATTTAGGAGGTAAAAGCAAATGAAAAAAATGTTTTAGTTTTACAAATTATTTTATGGCTTCTTTTCGTAGCAATTTCCTTATTCTTATTTATAACCAATCATATAAAGTGAAAAGAGAAAAGTACAAACTGATGAAAATTGTCGTTTAATCAAGATTAATTTTTTTGACCTTGTAAACTATAATATTAAATATTTCTTTTTTAATATACATAAATTAAAATATCATCAAATATGCTTTGCGTAGCAAAGCGACATTTTCTCTTATCTCTTCTCTTTTAACTTTTATCTGGAAACGACAATTTGATTAGATAATAGAGATAAACTAAAAGTTAAGAGAGAAAAGTACAAAAAGAAACGACAATCTTCTGATGAAAATTGTCGTTTCTTTCTGGTCGGAGCGGCGGGATTTGAACCCACGGTCTCTTGCTCCCGAAGCAAGCGCGATACCAAACTTCGCTACGCCCCGAAAATTCGCACTTACTTATAATATAATTATTTGAGTAAAATTGCAACCGCAAATGTTTTATTTCCTGATTCAATGTATCCTACAGCAACTTTAGTATATTCCGGTTCTAATAATATTTCGGCATTTTCAGGTGCGTCATACCAAGTCTTCATTAGCTTGTCCGCTTGAACTTTTACATCGGACTTGAATCTCACTTCATCGGCATTTGTAAATGAATAGCCGTTTTCATTAAGAACAGTATGGAAGCCAAGTCCGTTGGGTCTTGTTTCGTCATATTTGCTTTTTATTTCATTAGCTCTTATTTTACCGATTTTATAAAGTTTAGAATCTGTTTTTAAAGGTGATATTCCGTTTTCTTTTCTATATGCATTTATGAGATTAAATAAAACTTCATTTTGTGATTTATCTTTATCGGAAGGTTGAGTTGTAATTTCAATCTTTTTTCCGATAACAGGTACACCATCAGAGACAGTTGATGATTCTATTGCTTGTATTTGCTTAGTAGTTTTAGCCGGCTGTTTTTCGGTAGGTCTCTTTTTTGGTATTTTAAATAAAATGAAAATTATCACAAAAACTACGGTTAAAATTGTCAAAAGAACCGGCAAGATATATTTTTTATTCACGTTATCACCACTTTTATTTTTATATGTATATTTTATATGAAATTAAAATTTTTATCAAAGCATTTCTTTTTATAAAAAATCGGGTGGCTTTCCCACCCGATTATTTAGATTAGTATTTACTTAAAGTCTTATCTTACATAGAAAGGACTGCTGTATCCTTCAACTGTCTGATATCCTTTAAATGCTACCTTTTTAATTCCCTTGTAAACAAGTCTGTATTCGCCGGGCTTAGCATCACGTAACAACCAATTTACAGAAGCAATTAACTTTTTGGAAGCCGTTTTCTGCTCATATTTAATATATGTATATGGATCGGCATCATTTCTGTCTGTTACCCATTTTCCGCCAACTTTTTTCTGAACTTCCATAAAGGTGTAGTTTTGTGGAACTATAGGATCATCCTTCAAACGAAGATTTGTAACATGTCTGGGATCTGCAGCTGTAAACTTAGCTGAAACAGTATCTCCGGATTTATAAACTTTTTTGCTTACATCTTCCTTGAGTGTTCCGGGGTTGTACCAGTCAATTTTGGGAAGACCAACACTATACATAGTCTTAATAACCATCTTTGTAGGTTGCATCGGCATTCCGGGTCCGGGATCTGAAAGTTTGTTACTTACAAGATCTTGGGCAAGTTTATCCATTTCCTGAGACATAGCAGCGCCTGTCCAAGGTCCGAATAAATCTGTTGAACCTTCATAGTGTTGAGCTGCAAACTCTTCACGGGTTACCATATATTGACTGTATGAGTTTGTATGTGTAGAAAGAATGATGTGCTTTACTCCGGCTTGTGCCAAAGTAGGTGCAACGAATTCTTTAATACGTCTTGCTTGTTCTGTGTTAACTTCAAAAGATACGGAACAAATAGCTGTTTCACCGATTTGGAAGATTTGAATTGGTTGAATTTTTTGCATCAATCCACCAACAGCCAAGCAAACCTTCTTCTCCATCTGTAAATCATCATATTTATCGGATTGTAAAATTTTCATTCCAAGTGGCCAAAGCGGATCAGCGATTTTTTCAAAGCCTTTCATATCAACAACGCCTTTAAGTTTAGCTTTTTCAACCTTAACTTCACCGTTTTCGTCAATATAATAATTGTTTCTTACGGTACCTTCTTTTGCGTTGTCAACAGGTGCTCCCTCTTCGTCTCCTGCAATAATAGCTGTTCCTACGCAGGGTTCTGAAGTTGTTACATTATCAAGATTATCATATGGCATATGGTATCTGCCGATATATTTTTTATCAACTTTAATTTTACTGAAGTCCTTAGTAGTGTAATTATAAGCAAGTTTATTTGTAAGATCTATTTTAGTAACACCTTTTCCGCCTTTGAGAAGCTGTAAAAGTGCTTTAGCATCTTGCTTACCGTCAACAATTTCGTTTTCTATAGGATCAAGATTTTTATCAACATCGCAAGGACGAAGAAAAGCTGCTTTATAATCTGCAACCTGCGGTTCATTTGGGCTTGCGTCACCTGATTCAGCTTGTGCGAAAGCAGCAACATAACCATTGCCCATTTCTTTTTCAACGGCATAGGCAGCGTATCCCTTATGATCAGATGCAATAAGTCTATTCGGCATACCGTTTGATGTTCCATGTGAAGCGTGGAATGAAAGCATTCCTATATCTCCGCCGTCTTTATGAGAGAAACTCAAAACGGACATTTCCTTACTTACTGTAGCTGAAACAGCTTCTAAATCAGGCAAATCGCCATACATTTCTTTGTAGTTTACGTTCCATCTTGAAGCATCAAGTGAACGGTTAAAGTTTTCGATAGTAGTGTTACCATAATAGAGCGTAACTTTACCGGGTGCCAAATCTTTATCAGCCTTTTCGATAGCATCTGCTATGCCCTTAACGATAAGGTTATAGCTTGCCTCATCAAATCCGGGAACACCGTTTACAAGGCTATAAAGCGGGAACCAAGAAACGTTTGAAGATGAAGAGTGGCAGTGAGTAGCAGAAATCATCATATTGTTTTCATTATACTTCGTAAGTCCTCTTTTATGCAGTTCCTTGATAACTCCGGGCTTAATGCTTTCTGTCATATGAACTATTTCAACTGACGCATAAGCCATTGTCTTGTCGCCTTTTTCAACAACAAAAGCTCTTGCATTAAGTCTCATAAGAAGACCTTGCATAAGGTCACCCATCGAGTTATAACCGGTACTGATTTTGGTTATAGGACCCGTAATATCAGCTTTACCGACACCTACTTTAACATCGGTTTTCTTTGATGCGGCAAAACCTGAAAGCATGAAGCCGATCATCAGAGAAACCACGAGTAAAGCACTGATTATTACTCGTTTAAACTTTCTCATAAAATACCCCTTCCTTTTGTTAAAAAGTACTTGCGAACAATATAATATATAAATTGAAAAATTTCTACTGTTAAAAGAAATAATTAACAGAAAATATATATTTTAGATTTTATTTATCAATATTTTTAGATGATTTTCAACATAAACATAAACAAAATTAAAAAATTTATATAAAAAAAGATAAAAAAAAGACTGCAATTGCAGTCTTTTTTTTGGCTCCTCCAGTTGGGCTCGAACCAACGACACTGCGGTTAACAGCCGCATGCTCTGCCGACTGAGCTATGGAGGAATGTCTTGCATCTAATGGCTAAAATCTAACATTTAGATTGGTAGCCCGTACGAGATTCGAACTCGTGTCGCCGCCGTGAGAGGGCGGAGTCTTAGGCCTCTTGACCAACGGGCCAATTATGGTACACCATCAGGGACTCGAACCCTGGACACCCTGATTAAGAGTCAGGTGCTCTAGCCAACTGAGCTAATGGTGCAAATAGATAACACTATT
>QWCB01000159.1_pt1 | contig 73229 bp, 53 predicted proteins | sample 1972511 | NCBI WGS metagenome assembly QWCB01 (sample SAMN09866719, study PRJNA288562) | Human gut metagenome isolate term5_stool, whole genome shotgun sequencing... | isolation source: gut | host: Homo sapiens | place: USA: California | reverse complement strand
CGGAAGCCATTGTCCCACGGCAATTCCAATAATGATGCACAAGGCAACCCAGATAGTCAGGTATTTTTCAAAAAATCCAATTCCTTGTTTCTTTTCCATGACAACAACTATTTAGCTTAATTGTGCGATTTCAGGACGGCTAACCAATACTAAGCAGGTTGCATTTGTATCCGAAAGTGTTTCAACTGCCTGCTTATAGATACTGCAGATTCAAGTTTCCAGTGCAATTTACTGACAATATTCCAAAAAGAGGGATACTGTTCCAAAAAGTGTGTAGAGTCCCTAAGGGGTCCTTTTGCGAAGCTTATGAACTAAAGCTAAAGAAAACTATGGGATTCTTGTGGCGGTGAGCTGTAGAAATGGCACAATAAGTCTTTGAGACTGGTCAGGCTACACAAGAGGAGGCGGCGATGGCAGAAGCACTATAAAACGTACACTCTTGGCGACACTTCTCGGCGGCACCCCCTAACTACGGAAGTAGGGGAGAGCGTGTCAAGTGCGGTCACCGTCCTTTGCAGTGATCTCGAAATCTAGTCCCTGAAAACTATTCTCGCAGTAGCTTTTGCTAAAAGCTACTGCGAGAAAAAAAGCATAGCCGCAGAGTATTCCCTCTGCAGTGACGCATTTGGGGGTACGCCCTCTAAATGTGGAAGAATCTCACCATTTTGTTGAGTTGCTCCGAATTCTCCGTGAGGGTGCCTGCCCTATGCGTTAGCGTTTCGCTCTCGGCGGCCACGTTTTGGGTGACGGCGTTGATTTGTCCCATTGTGCTGTTAATCTGCTCAATGCCGATGCGTTGCGACTCGTTCGCCTCTTCCATGGTCCGCACCAAATCGTTCACATTGCTTACCTCCTTCTCGCTTTCCGCCATGTAGGTACTTGCGTTTGTAGCCTTGTTTACCCCGTCCTCCACAATGCTAGAGATTTCGTCCGCCGCGCTGCGGCTGCTCTCTGCTAGCTTGCGTACCTCCGCGGCGACCACCGCGAACCCGCGGCCATGCTCCCCCGCACGCGCCGCCTCTACCGCTGCATTGAGGGCTAGTATGTTCGTTTGGGAGGCTATATCGTTAATCACTAGAATGCGTTCTGCGATTTTTGACACCGATTGCGTTACCTCGTCAATCATCTCTGTGGCGACCTTTACCCGCGCCGCGAGCAGGTCCATTTTGGTCTGCGCCTCGTTGCTATTATTTGCTGATGCCTCAATGAGCGAGGAGGCATTCTCAAGCGTTGAGGTGAGCTCCTCCACGCTGGCTGCCTGTTCGGTTGCATTCCCCGATAGCTCTTCGCTTTGGCTTTGGAGTTGCCCGCCCAGGACATTTACCTCTTGGCTACTGTTTTGAATTCCCGCCACCACGGTGTTTAGGCGGCTTCGTATCCCCTCTAGCGATACAAGTAGGTCACGTAGCTCGTAGTAACTCCCGGGCTTTATAGATACCTCGCTGGCGAGTTCACCCTGTTCTAGCTCTTTGATGTTTTCCACTGCGTGCTTAAGCGGTTTTTGTAGCCAGTAGCGGTAGAGGTGCATCAACGCATAGCCAGCCGCTACGATGAGGAGGTATAAGAAACCCTTTATAGCGTAATTCTCTGTCCCATTGACAATACCGCTGCATAGAATGCAGCATAGAGCGTAGTACCCCGTTGCGAGCCCTATGCGCGACACCACAGTGTGCCTAAACATTACTCTACATACTACGTGGAGTGCAATGAGAATTCCGACTAAACCAATAATACGAGTTAATGACATAAAAGAACTCCTTTAAAGTTTAACAGTTTCGTTTTTTCAATATTCAACGCGCATTGTTTGCGCTACATCTCAGCATTACCATTTTACGCTGCGCACCATAGAATGGTTACAAAAAAAGTTCTCAAAAAGCAAGCTACGCCAAGGAATTCGGTAGGAATAGCTTCGCTTATGCACCCTGATTATGCGGAGCAGGGTTGTAACCCATACGAGTTTCCGTAGTAGTCTTTTGGTGGGAAAGAGTGGAGGTGTGAAGAGCTTATGAAGCGTGAGATCCTCGTGAAACAATTGTCTATTGGTTGCGTTCGTTGAGGAAGAAAGTGCGCAGGGGTGCATGATTCCATTTTGGGAGCAAATACAATTATTAGGTGTATGCGATTAAATGATATTTCGTTCAAGAGGAAACTGCTCTTGTGCATGGGGGGGATTCTTTTTGTGGCTATTGGTGTGTTCGTAGTGAATTCCTTCTACTTTAGGAGGGTGCAGCGAGGGCAGGCTCTAAGCGATTTGATTATAAGGGGCGAGACTTATTTCCATGAGGCTCAAAAGGCGATGCTAGCCTACTATGGGGAGTATGAAGGGAGTGCATCGAATCCTGCGTATCATAACTTTTTGGGCTATCTTGATAGTGCCTATGCCGTGCGGGCGCAGGTACGGCATTTCTACGGAGAGGATGATGGATACGAGGTGCGAGATGAGGTGCTCAAGCATGTGGAGGGGCTACGAGCCATCAAGCAGGCGCAGGTGGGGTACGATAGCATCATGCGTGCTGTAGGGGCTACGGTGACAGCGGCGCTGCTGGCCGAGGGGAGTAATCAGGCGCAGTTAATATTTGAGTTTCAAAATGTGCATATCCAAGAGCAGCAGTTTTATGTTGTGTACGACATTGATTGCCTTGAGGGAGCAAAGAGAACCCTCATGGCCCTGCTGCCCCGTCTCCCGCAATCTGTGCGAGTCATGGTAGCTCCTTACCAAGAGGCACTTGACGGTCGCCTCGCCACGGCGTACGAGTACACGCAGCACGACCTCCCCATAAAGGGAGCGATGGATGAAGCGATTGGCACTGCGGTAAAGCAGCGTGAGCAGCTTTTGGAGCAGGCTGCGAACGATGTGCGTAGGGCCAATGTAGCTATCGTGGGTGGCGGTGTCTTACTCCTTGTTCTAGGGGGAGCGCTGGCGACGTGGTTTGCGGCGCGGATTAAGGCTAAGCTCGTAGAGTGTCAACGTGCGTTGCATGCTATGGCGCAGGGAGATTTGGCCAATCGCTTTTCGGAAGCTGAATTGGAGGGGCGAGATGAGTTTAAGCAGTTGCTCCGGAGTCTGTCGCAGCTCCAGGAGAAGATGCGTTCGGTTATTACAGACATTCAGCAAGGGTCCTTTCAGATAGCGGGTGAGAGTGAGAAGCTTAGCCAAATCGCTTCGGGCGTGTCGGAGGCGAGTGGACGTCAGGCGGCGAATACTGAAGAGGTAAGCAGCGCGATGGAGGAGATGGCGGCAAGCATTGACATGAACACGGATAAGGCGCGAGAGACCGAGCAGCTAGCGGAGCAGATGCGCGGGCAGATGGAGCGTTTAGGGACGCAATCGCGCTTGTCCGTGGAAAGGGTATCGGAGATTGCGTCTCGCATAGGTGTGATTAGCGATATAGCAGCACAAACGAATATACTAGCCCTCAATGCCGCGGTGGAAGCGGCCCGTGCGGGGGAGCATGGGCGTGGGTTTTCAGTGGTGGCGAGCGAGGTGCGCAAGTTGGCGGAGCGTAGCAAAGAGGCTGCCAATGAGATTACTGCCCTTATCGCAGTGACCCGCGGTGTGTCGGACGAGGCGGGTGCCCTTTTAGCCGATACTTTGCCATCGGTGGTACGCACTACCGATTTGGTGCGAGAGATTTCGGCGTACAGCAATGAGCAGCGGCAGGGCACAAACCTGATTAACACTGCCATCCAGGATCTTAATGGGGAGGTGCAGTCCAACGCCTCAGCGGCAGCAAAGATGGCGAGCAGCAGCGAAGGGCTGAGCGCCCAGGCGGCGCGCCTACGTGCTGCGGTTGACTACTTTAAGCTGTAGTTTAAAGATTTTATCGGCTGGCGGTGTGCCAGGTGAAGAGAGTCGTTTCCCTTCGCGGCTAAGCTGTTCCTTCTGCCGTTAGGGCTCTGCATAGTTGGAGGGGAGCGGCACATTCTATAGAGAGCAGTGTACCTTATGGAGCTTGCTGCATGACGTGACGTTCCTCCATGGTTGGTGGTTCGTGCTGGGTTCTTGTGGTGGGGCAAAGTGGCTATGCTTTCGTACCCGGTTCGCATCAAATTCGGATTTCTCCGGAGAAATCCGAATTTGATGCGAACCGGGTACGGAGTTGGTCAGTTGGGGTACAATCCATTTACCCACTGAGATCCGTGCGAATTCTCTGAGGTTGGTCCATGAGTACCGGCTTTTAGTTTCTGAATGGCGCATATTCTTTTGGTGCGAATCAGTGCCCGGTCGTTTTAGCGGCAAATTCCTTTTGGCCATGAATGAAAGCCAAGCGAAAATGCGTACCTTTGCGGCTGAGTAGTAAGTGATGGGTTGCGAGCTGCGATGCGCGCTATGAAAGCGGCAGAGGGAGCGGAAAAACGAGGAAAACGAGATGGCAAGAGTAATATCAATAGCGAATCAAAAGGGCGGGGTGGGGAAGACCACCACGGCGGTTAACCTTTCCGCTTGCCTTACGATGCTCGATAAGAAGGTGCTACTTATCGATGCAGATCCGCAGGCCAATTCCACCTCTGGAGTGGGGTTGATGAAGAGGGTGGACGAGGAGGACAGGAAGGTAATATACGACTGCATGGTTGATGGGGTGGATCCGCACGAGGCGATTATCCCGACGGAGGTGCAGGGTTTGTACTTGCTGCCCTCGCATATAAAGTTGGTGGGTGCGGAGATAGAGCTCATAGAGCGGCAGGGGCGAGAGATGGTGATGAAGGGAATAGTGGATGGGCTACGCGATGAGTACGACTACATATTCATAGATTGCTCCCCGTCGCTAGGGCTCATCACGTTGAATGCGCTAACGGCCGCCGATTCTGTAATAATCCCAGTGCAGTGCGAATACTTCGCGTTGGAGGGATTGGGAAAACTGCTTAGCACGCTGCAGCGTACGAAAAAGACAGTGGCGCCGCAGATTGTTATCGATGGATTTCTCTTTACTATGTACGATGCGCGCACGCGCCTAGCGAATCAGGTGGTGGAGGAGGTGACATCGCATTTCGGCGACATGGTGTTTAAAACGATGATTCAGCGCAACGTGAAGCTGAGCGAGGCATCGAGCTATGGACAGCCGGTGATAGTGTACGACCCATCGTCGACCGGTGCGAGTAACTACATGAATTTGGCCAACGAGTTGGTGCAGCGCAATGGTGAAGTGAAGAATAATGCCTAAACCGGGCAGAAGGGAGTGAGTTAGAAGATGGCGAAAAAACTTGGTAGGGGGCTGGATGCTCTGTTGGGAGATAACGTAGATTATTCGCAGCTGGCGGGCAAGGGGGGCGATGCGCTCTCATCGCTAAAGCCGACAGCTACGCAGCCCGCGGAGGTATCCCGCCCCGCAGCGGAGCAGTCCCCGCAGGGCGGAAGCGAGGCGAAGGGCGTCACGTTCACGGTGGATATTGATTTGATTGACCCAAACCCATACCAGCCTCGGAAGGAATTTGCTCCGGAGGAGTTGGCAGAGCTGGCGGAGTCGATACAGAAGGTGGGGATAATCCAGCCGCTCACGGTGCGCAAGAACGGCGATCGCTACCAGCTGATTTCTGGGGAGCGGAGGCTTCGTGCGGCCCGCCAAGCGGGGCTCAAAGAGGTGCCAGCCTACCTGCGCGAGGCGGATAGCCAGTCGATGCGGGTGATGGCGTTGGTAGAAAACATTCAGCGTTCGGACCTAAATGCCATTGAGGTAGCGGAGGGTTATCAGGAATTGATCGATGCGGCCGGCTGCTCGCATGAGGAGCTGGCATCGTACGTGGGCAAGAGCAGAGCCTCTATAACCAATTCGCTCCGTTTGCTACGGCTGCCGAAGATGATACAGCAAGCGATAGTGGATCAGCGGATTAGCATGGGGCATGCGCGGGCATTGCTTGGGCTAGATGCGGAGACAGACCAGCTGGATTTACTGCGTTTGATAGAGGAGAAGGGGTTGTCGGTCCGTGAGGTAGAGGCGTTGGTAAAAGAGTGCCAGGCGGCCATTGAGGCTGCGGATGCCCAGGTGGAGGAGACGGCCCCGGTGTCGGAGTCGCAGGAGAAGAAGCCGGTAGTGGATGAGGAGACGCTTAGCCAGCTGCAGAGCCGCTTGGGCTGGGGGCTGACGGTTAATTCGCTGGGGAAGGAGAAGGGGCGTATCGTGATTGAGTTCCGTACGGAGGGCGAGAAGCAGGAGTTGTTACGAAAGTTGCTGTCAATAGAGTTGTAGCGAGGTGTGCTAAGCTGCCCGATGGAGAAGTTGTTGAAGCGTGCAAGCGTGCACCTAGTGCTGGTGGCAGTGCTGGGGATTGGTGCGTGCGGTGTGTTGAGAGCTGCGGTAGTGGACACCATGAACGTGGTGGAGAAAAAGGAACTCTCGGCGGCAGATACGGTGCAGCGGGGCGTAGATAGCGTGGCGCGTGGGGCGGAATGGGGAGAGCGGGCGGAAAGCGATAGCTTGGCTATGCGCCCCATGGCGCAAGCCGCCGAAGAACGTTCCAGCGGCACGCGATGGCGGTCATTCTGCGATTCGCTAGGGCAGGGCTGGGTGACCCTATCGGCGCTGCTGCTCCCCGGGAGTGGGCAGGTTATCAATCGGGACTATTGGAAGCTACCCATTTTCTATGGGGGTATGGCGGGGTTCTCCGTGGGGGCGTACTACCTTGACAAAGAGTATAGGACGTTGCGAAGCGAGGAGCTATCTGCCGACCCATTGCAGGTGCTGCGGCAGGAGGACAGGGTGTGGCGGATGCGGGCTGCGAGGGACGGAATGATAGCGGGTGCTTGCCTAACCTACGTATTCAGCGTGGCCGATGCGCTGATATCGCATTCGCCCGATCGGCAGTCGCCCACGGCGGCCATGGTGGCAAGTATGTTGCTGCCCGGATTGGGACAGGTTTATAATCGTAGTTTTTGGAAGGTCCCGGTTATATACGGCGGGTTGGGGTATTTAATAGCCGAGGCGATAGATGACCATCAGATGTACATGCGCTACGAGCGTGCCTATGTGGCTATGGCGGATGATAATCCCAATACGGTGGACGAGTTTAAAGGGAAGGTGCCCCTCCAATCCATAGAGTATGGGGCAAATTACTACCGGCGCTATAGGGATCTGTCGCTTATTGGGATAGCGTTGGTCTATGCGCTGAATATAATAGATGCGTACGTGGATGCGCATTTGTTCTACTGGAATGTAAATGAGGATGTAGTGGTGCGGGCCGAGCCGCAGGTGGCGGTGTGCAATCCGAAAGTGAGGCAGGGGATCGCGCCGGCGCTGCATCTCTCGGTTTCGTTTTGAAAATGGCATGATGGGTAAGCGAATAGAAAAGATAGTTGTAGGCTTTGTACTTGTGCTATTTCTTGGCACGCAGGGCATTTGTTCCCTTCAGGCTGCTCCCTATGGCAAAGCTGGCCGCGACTCCATACAGGAAGAGGTAGATCATTCCGAATATTTGAACAATCTGGATGAGATGCTGAATCTATGGTACGTTCAGACGGCTGTGGACAGCGCGAACGTTCTTGACGAGATGCTGATGGATAGTGTGAACATTATTCCGGAGTATCCCGATTCGGTGTATATCAAGCGGCTTACGGCAATGAATTCGCTCATCGATTTGCCATTCAACGGCATTGTGCGCAACTATATAAACGTGTATACCCAGCGGCGTCGGGGGCAGGTGTGCGTGATGCTGGGGCTGGCGGAGTACTATTTCCCCATCTTTGAGGCAGTGCTTGATAAGTACCAATTACCGATGGAGTTTCGCGTGCTACCGGTTATTGAGTCGGCATTGAATCCTCGTGCCGTGTCGAGGGTCGGGGCTACGGGGTTGTGGCAATTTATGTATGCCACCGGGCGGCGCTACGGGATGACCATCAATAGCTATGTTGATGAGCGGCGGGACGTTTTGGCATCGACCGATGCCGCCGCGCGGTTCTTGAAGGACTTGTACGGCATATATCAGGACTGGACACTTGTTATCGCGGCGTACAACTGCGGCCCAGGTAATGTGAACAAGGCCATCCGCAGAGCGGGTGGAAAGCGTACCTACTGGGATTTATACTACTATTTGCCGAAGGAGACGCGAGGCTACGTGCCGGCGTTCATAGCGGCGAGCTACGTTATGCAGTACTACGCGGAACACGGCATCTCTCCATGCCCCATGGAGTTTTCCCGAATAAGCGATACGGTGAACGTTAAGGGGAGAGTCCATTTGCAGCAGATCTCGGATGTGCTTGGGCTTCCCATCAAGCAGCTGCGGGATTTGAATCCGCAGTATAAACACGATTTATTGCCATCGGACGAGTTCAATGCGCTTCGTCTTCCCTTCGCAAGCGTGGGCGAATTCATTGATCGGGAGGATGAGATAAAGGCGTATAAGGACTCTATATACCTAAAGCCGGTGACCATACAAGAGCCTGTTGCAGTTAGAGGCGGAGGGTATTACGCGGTGCCGGGCGATGGGAAGGCCGTGCGCTACAAAGTGCGGAGCGGCGATGTGCTAGGGTCAATAGCCAAGCGTTTCCATGTGTCGGTAGGCCAGATAAAGAGGTGGAATGGCTTGAGCGGAAGCATGATACGTGCAGGGCAAACGTTGGTAATCTATCCAAAATAGGGAAATCGGTGAGGACGGAAGAGCAAAACGGGGGTGTACGATCTGCATCCAGGATTATCGCAAGGATTTTTCTTGGTTTGGGCGTGCTCTTGCTGGCGTTGTACGGCTTGGCCTGGTTTAGCTCATTGCGTCCGGAGAGCATGCTTGGGGCGTATTTACCTCGGCTGGAGCGTTTGCCGGGGTTTGCCGTGGGCGATTCCCTGAAGAATTTAAAGCTTAGCGAGGAGCAGATGGCCATGCTTAGCCATTTGGATAGCGTAGTCCCTGCGCTTGAGGTGGCAGTGGAGCAGCCACAAATTGAAGTGGATAGCGCGGAGCGGCCGCCAGTTGTGCCGCAGCTCCCCGAGGGGGTTCCGTGCGTTGCGTTGGAGTACGATGACTCTAAGCATTCGCCGCTGCAAGCCTTCTACGAGAAGCTCTATACGGGTAAGGCTAAGAGGGGTCAGGTGCGAATATTGCATTTTGGGGATTCGCAGATTGAGGGCGATCGCATTACGTCCTATTTGCGTAGCCGTCTGCAACGGGAGTTCGGGGGAACGGGGGTTGGGCTTGTGAGCGCTGTTCAAAAGGGGTATCCACCCTATGGCCTTACGATAACCGCTTCGCCGGGCTGGACGCTGCAATCTTTGATGCCTGCCACTGCTCGGAAGAAAAGGGAGCGTTACGGCATAGTCGGGAGTGTGTGTCATTTTGGGCAAAGGATGCACAACGATTCCTTGGGGGAGGTTTACGTTGGGACGCTTGACATCAGCAGGAAGCTTAGCGCAGGGATGGGGATGCGATTCTCCCGTTGTCGGGTCTTTGCCCGTTGCGATAGCAGTTTAATGCATGTGTCAATGCTGTACGGCGATTCGGTCGCTGCGGTTCAAAGGGTGGGTAGTACACCCGATGTGGCGGATGTGCAGATGGTCGTCCCGATGGACCTAGAGGAGTTTAAACTCCAGTTCCTCTCGGAGATGCCGGCGAGCGTTTATGGGCTTTCGCTAGAGAGCCCTACGGGGGTGCAGGTGGATAACATTCCGTTGCGTGGGAGCAGCGGAATGGATTTTACCGCTATGGATAGCGCAACGCTTTCGGGGTTACTCTCTTTTCTCAAGCCATCGCTCGTGTTGCTACAGTTTGGAGTCAACGTGGTGCCGGGGAAGGTGGAGTCGTATGGCTTCTACACGGCTGGGCTGGTAAAGCAGATAAACTATCTAAAGAGGCTGCTTCCGAGGGTTCCGATTGTGCTGATTGGTGTGTCAGATATGGGGGAAAAGGTCGGGGAGTTTTTCCGTTCGTACAGCAACATTCCTCAAGTTCAGGCGGCGCAGCAGCGTGCGGCGCGACGGACAGGGGTGGCCTACTGGAATTGCCGAGCGGCCATGGGGGGCGAAAATTCAATATTGGCGTGGGTTCGAGCAACGCCGCCGTTGGCTACAGCCGATTACGTGCATTTTACGCCGCGGGGAGCGCGCTACGTGGGGGAAATGCTTTACGCTTCGCTCATGTCGGATTATGCAGCCTACGTGAAGAGCATGGAAGAGGGACGATGAAAGCCTTTGCGAAGTGGTATGTAGCAGCCTTGTGTGTCTCCTTGCTTACTTTTGGCTGTGTGGGCAGGGGTTGGTGTGGTGGTCCATGGAGCTCGGCTTATATTGATAGTCTCGTGTGCGCATGGCCCGATAATACCGTGGAGAATGCATTGGATGCCCCTAGTTGGGCACCAAGCGATTCGGGACGGCTAGTGATTCTGCAGCTGGGCGACTCGCATGTGCAGGGCGGGGTGCAGCCGCGCGCCACGCGTATGTACATGGCGCACGCGTGGGGCCTAGATGCGCTCCCGAGGGGCTACTCCGTGCCGTTTGCCGTGGCGGGAACGAACGAGACGGCGGAGACCTACTCATCGGCGCGGGGCGGATGGAGCGTGAGTAATGCGTTGAGAGTCAAAACGCCAGCACCCTACGGGCTTGCGGCCATTGCCTTTGAGACGGCTAACAAAGCTGCCACCATGCGCGTAAGGCTACAGGCCTCGTGTGGCCCATTGATGCCAACAACGTGTGCAGAGGTCCTCTTTACGCCGGTGAAGAAGATGTGTACCCCATTGCTGAATGGGCAACGCCCAGATTCAATCGTGCAGGGCGAGGGGTATGCTATATACAGCTTCGCAGAGCCGCAAAGCGAGTTTTTGCTCTCATTTTCTGCCGACTCGGCGAGTGCATACGCCTTTCGGCTCAATGGCTTCCTGTTTGACAATCCAGCCTCTCCCTTCATCTACCACGTTGCGGGACTCAACGGCGCAGATGTGAATACGCATCTGCGCAATACCTTCCTGCAGGCCTCCGTGCAGCATATAAATCCAGACGTTGTCATCATCTCCCTCGGCACGAACGATGCCTACTCCCTGCAGTTTGATCCACTGCATTTCGCGGCAGCGCTGCGCGACTTGACAATGTCAATACGGGCAGTATGCCCCGCGGCGTTCATTATATTTACCACGCCGAACGATCACCTTTTTCGACGTAGCGAGGATAATCCCAGGTTGGAGGATGCGTGCGAGGTGATACGGAATCTAGCCATGGAGCTTAATGTTGGCCTTTGGGATTTTAATCGCATTATGGGGGGTGAAGGGAGTGCGTATAGTTGGTACAACAATGGGTTAATGGCGGCAGACTACCTACACCTTTCCGCGCTAGGGTACGAGTTGCAGGGACGCCTCTTGGGGGCGGCTCTCTGCGATATGTTGGGTAAAAAAAAAGCGATTTAGAAGCTATGGGCAGTTTGGCAGAGGTGTCTCCAATAGTTGCAGCGTTGAAGTATGATGCGAACGCTCCGCTACTCTTTACGAGGATGGAGTTTTGGATTTTTTTCGCAGTGCTGCTCTTGGGGTACATATTTGCTGCGCGACGCGTGGCGGTCAGGAATGTTTTTCTGCTCCTGTTTAGCCTCTTTTTCTACTATAAATCGTGCGGCCTCTTTTTCCTCCTAATAATCTTTTCGGTACTCTTCAACTACTGCGCTGCACGGGGTATAGCCGCCTCCGAAGTGAGGGTGAAACGCAAGGCAATCCTGTCGCTAGCCGTTGCCGTTAATCTCTTTCTATTGGCCTACTTCAAGTACACTGCGTTTTTTGTAGACACGGTTAATTCGCTGTTTGGCACTTCGTGGGGAGTGCCGCCCTCTATAGGGTCAGTGCTTTTGGCCTGGTGGAAAGGGGAGGCGCTAGCCCCTGAAGACATGGTGCTGCCCGTGGGCATTAGCTTTTATACCTTTCAGGCCATTAGCTATGTGGTGGACGTGTATCGGCGCACGATACCCGCTTTGAAGAGCGTATCAGATTTCGGGCTCTACCTATCATTTTTCCCAGCCCTAGTGGCGGGTCCCATTGTGAGGGCATCGGAGTTCGTGCCGCAGATACAGCGGCCGTATAGCATTACGCAGCGGGAGGCCTCCCACGCATTGTTCCTGATCCTCGCGGGGCTGTTTAAAAAGATAGTCTTAAGCGATTACATTGCGTTGAATCTCGTTGATAGGGTGTTTAATAATCCAACCGCGTACACAGGCCTTGAAAACCTACTCGCCTCCTATGGGTACACGTTGCAGATCTACTGCGACTTTTCGGGGTATACTGACATCGCGATAGGCGTGGCGCTGCTGTTGGGCTTTCGCCTGTCCATTAACTTCAACTTTCCGTATCGCTCTAGAACGCTTACGGAGTTTTGGCGGCGTTGGCACATCTCCCTATCCACTTGGCTGCGTGACTATCTATACATACCGCTCGGCGGAAGCCACCATGGGCGGTGGGTGATGTGGGGCTCATTGCTGGCAACGATGCTCCTCGGGGGGCTATGGCACGGTGCGCATGCGCAGTTCGTGTTTTGGGGCGCTGCGCACGGCGTGGGGCTAATCGTTAGCAAGTTGATTGACAAATTGCCATCGAAGTTGCTGGGCAGTCGTGCCTTTGTGGCTTTACGTTACGTCATCACCTTCCACTACGTAACCTTCCTCTGGATATTTTTTAGGGCGCAGTCGTTTGATGCGGCAGCGCAGGTGCTGCATCAGATTGCATTTGACTTCAATGGGGCCATGCTCTGGCAGGCCGTGGTGGGCTATAGAGCTGTGCTCGGACTGATGGCGTTGGGCTATGGGTTGCATTGGGTGCCTTCGCGCTGGATTGAATGGCTGCGGGGTACGTTTATCCAGTCGCCGCTGTGGGCGAAGGGCGTTATAACACTGCTCGTGTCGCTCCTGCTGCTTAATGTGCAGTCGGCTGACTTGCAGCCATTTATTTACTTTAACTTTTAGTGGTGGAAATCTGTGCTACACTGATGCAACAAAAGATTGAAGGTAACGTTCTTTTAGATAGGTAGCACGGTGTTCAATGCGTGCAGAGAGAAACAATAACTGATTTTATAAGATGGGATTCTTCAAGGACTTCAAGGAGTTCGCCATGCGAGGCAACGTGGTGGACATGGCGGTCGGTGTAATCATCGGCGGTGCGTTTGGGAAAATCGTTAGCTCCTTGGTTAACGATATCGTGATGCCTCCTATCGGGATGTTGCTGGGGGGAATGGACTTCAAGGGATTGTCGGTGACGCTTAAAGAGGCCGTGGTGGAAGATGGGGCAACCGTGGCTGAGGCGGTGACGTGGAATTACGGTATGTTCATTCAAAACGTTGTTGACTTTTTGATCATTGCGCTGGTGATATTCATAGCCGTGCGTGCGATGAATAGAATGGCCAAGAAGCCTGCGCCAGCACCAGAACCCGTTGCCCCCCCCGAGCCGAGCAACGAGGAGAAGCTGCTTACCGAGATACGGGATCTGTTGAAGTCGCAGCAGAAGTAGTAGTGCCTTACAGCTTGTTTAGTTGAGAAATGGCAAGAGGCTTTGCGTATAGTGAATGGAATTTCCCCCGTCCGCAAGAGAAGTGGGCGGGGGAGGTTTGGATGATGCGAGGGCGTAAAATCAACGGTAGGGCTATGCGACGTTGGTTTTGCCAGCTGCTGGGTGTTTTTCTGTTGGTTCTTGGGTGCGGTAAATCGTTGTGTGCGCAGCCGGTTGAATACAATGTGGGGCTTGGGCTTAAGCTCGGATCTCCGTGTGCCGTGTCGGTGAAATATATGATGGGGCGGCACCATGCGTTGGAATTCCTTGGTTCGGGGTGGCTGCGTGCGGGTGGGGCTACGGTGCTGTATGAGTATCACGTGTACTTCAGTGGTGCGCCTGCTCTGCGGTGGTATCTTGGGGCAGGGGGGCATTGTGCGTACGCAGCTAAGAATTGCTATAACCCCTACTCAGATGAGGCGGTGCAGAGCAATATATACGCGGGCGTGGATGGGGTATTAGGGATGGAGTACGTGTTTCCTTCTGCTCCGTTTTCCATATCGCTTGATGTACTTCCTGTGTTGAATGTGGTGGAGGGTGCGGCGTTGTGGTGGAACGCTGGGGTCTCCTTTCGATATACATTTAGGTAGTGTCTCCTGTGGGGCGTTTTGCCAACTCAAAAAACTATCGTATCTTTGCAACCGCTGTTTAGTGAGTAGAACAGCGAGGAGGTCCGTTCGTCTAATGGTTAGGACGCAAGATTTTCATTCTTGTAACGGGGGTTCGATTCCCCCACGGACTACAAGGTTATTTTGGGAGCAGAGTAAGATTATGGCGAATTTAAAGAGTGCGAAGAAGCGCGTAAGGCAGAATGAGAAGCATCGTTTGCACAATCGTTACTACGCAAAGACAACGCGTACGGCGGTGCGTGATCTGCGTAATGAGCGCGATGCGGCAAAGGCTGTAGAGATGTTGCCCATAGTACAGCGACATCTAGATAGGCTGGTCAAGATGAATATCATTCATCGTAACAAGGCAGCCAACCTGAAGAGTCAGCTGGCAAAGCACGTTAATAAGCTGCAAGCCGAGACGGCTGCTTAGTTAAGTAGGTCTCTGAAGAAGGGGCGGAGCTGTAAGTGATTGATTGGGGCAATGTAGCTCCGATGTATTAGTTGTTTTTCATGGTTCTAGGCGAGCCAAACCGAGAGGTTTGGCTCGCCTTTTCGTATGGTTTTGAAATGGAGTAGCGGTTTTGTGGAGCTGAAGTCTACTTTGACGTTCTGCCTTCAAGAGCCTTGTTGATGCGGTTGAGGTCCACGCTTTGGTTTGCATCGGTAAGAAAAAATGCTGCGAGGAGAGTAAGGAATGGGGGCATGCGCAGGTCGGATGGCCAGTGCAGGTGGATGTGTAGCAACTCTTCTGCGGCGAGCGCAATGTTGAAGCCCACGGCCTCAAGGGATGGGCGCATGAGCTGTGGGTGGCGGCAGGGGAGCTGCGCCGTACGTGTGCAGCCGGAGTCATCGCAAAGGTGGCAGCTCCCGGGAAGGAATAGGCGCGCGGGGGCGAGGTCTCGCTCCGTGGAAAATAGAATGGGGTCAGCGAGCCTACGTACATCAGTCATCACCCCCTCAGAGCGTTCTTGTAGGGCCTGTGGGGAGTGCGTTGGCTGTTGGTAGTCGTCCGTAATGAAGGTTTGAATGCCGATAAATGCGACCTCTCGAAAGGGTGAAAAGTCAATTTGCGACAGGCGATTGAAGGGTGGGCATGCCCAGCTTGCACCGTAGCGTGGGCACACTTTACAGTACCCTTCAAACGTTTCAACGTCCCTGTACTTTTGGATAAAAGTTTCTGCATCGCAGTAGGCGCAGTGGAGCGTAATTCGTTTAACGCCCCTGATAGGGACTTTCATCCGTTCCATCTTTTTCTGCCTAGATGGCCTTGCTGGGGCGTTTGAGCTGTGTTACTTTGAAGAAGCGGGTTGCAAACCCAATGCCTGCAAGCCCTAACCCTATAGGAAAGGCGAGCCAGATGCCTACGGCACCCAGCGGTGACTTAATGCCCAGGAGATAGGCTGCGGGCAGGGCGATTCCGAAGTACCCTACCAACGATATCCACATGAGGGCCTTCGCCTGTCCTACCCCACGTAGCGCGTTAGCGAAGGAAATTTGTAGCGCATCGAAGGGCTGGTACAGAATGCCTACGAGTAGGAGAGTACCCGCCAGCACGGCAACCTCGTTGCTGTTGGTAAATAGTGTAACTATACTGTGTCGTAGCACGAGGAGGATCAGCATAATGATGGCAGCGAAGAAGTTGACTACGTGCCACCCACCGATGGCAGCGCGTCGTACGTTACGGTACTGCCCCATGCCGTGGTAATGGCTAGCACGTATGGCTATGGCTGCGGCTGCACCGTAGTACACTAAAAAACCAATTGACTGAACTGTCACGGCTACATGGTGCGCCGCTAGCTGGATCGAGCCAAGCCATCCTACCATAACTATGCTGAGGCTGAAGAGACCATTTTCAAGCGCCATCTGCCCACCAATGAACAGCCCCATAGAGTTTGCTTGTCGTGCAAGGGTTGGGGACAGCTTCTGACGAAAAAAGCCAGCTTTGTAACGTTGCAGGTTGGTTTGTGCGCTAAGGTAAACCACTAATGCAATGGGAATCGCAATGCGAGAGATCAAAGTGGAGAGGCCTGCACCTAGAAGGCCGAGTTCGGGAAAGCCCATCTCTCCGTAGATGAGCGCGTAGTTGCCTACAATGTTGAGTACGTTGCCTCCTAGCATTACCCACATGGCTATTGCGGTTTTTCCGAGCGCATCGGTAAACTGTTTCAACGCATTGAAGCAGGTAATGAAGAGAAGCGAGATGAGCTGCGTTACGTAGTAGGGCTTAATGTGTGGAAGTAGCTCTTGCGGCAGCCCCAGGGACGGCAATGCGAAGTAAATGATGCCCATGAGGGCAGTGAGAAGGAGACCGAGGATAATGTTATTTCTTAATCCTTGCCGCAGGATGGCACCCGCCGTTGCGAACTTTCTACAAGCGTGCTCTTGCCCGATGAGAGGCGTTAGGGCGTTAGCGTAGCCAAGGGCAAAGAAAATGGGAAGGTTGAAGAGATTGATGCAAAAAGAGGCGGCCGATAGCTCTATGGTGGCGTGATGGCCAATCATGGCGCTGTCGATAAATGTAAGCACCACCTGGCCTACCTGCCCCACAATAAGGGGAATTCCGAGTCGCAGCGTGGCCATGTAGTGCGGCCACATGTGAAGGAACTGTTGCGTTAACCGTTGATTCCAGCCAGCTCTTTTCGGTTTCATCTTACTAATCTGTCTACCTTGCCTCGAGGTGCAGATCGAATCCCTTAAAGATTTTACTAAAACGCATGATGCCGTCATAGCCAGGAAGGCCATGCTCGGCTACGTAAGTACCGCACGGCTCAACGACGAAGGACCCATGGATGTGCCATGTCCTATCGCCTGTTTTCTTGTTGTAATTGACCCTAATAGGAGAGGTTAGGAAATCGTCGGCGAAGCGTTTTTCAAAGCGATTCGCTGTTTTCTTTAGCGGCGTAGAGTGCAGTTGTATGGAAAAATTACCATCGCCTAAGTCGGTCCATTGACCCTGTGCAGCACCATTGAATCCGCTAGGACCCTCAATGGTAGCCTTCCCGGATTGGTAGAGTTTGATATTCATTTCTCCAAATAGGCGGTAGCATTTGGCAACCTCATCGCGCAGCCCATTATACTCTGAACTGCCTTCTTTCAGATGCGTGTAGAAGATGTTGATCGGCTTCATGGTGGCGTTGGCGCTGGCGATGATTCCCGCCTCAGAGGTAACATCTTTCTTGGACCCCGCTCGAATGATGCGCCATTCGTGTGTTAAAACTTCCTTGGCAGATGGATCCGGTGGAGTATTCGGCGTCTGCGGGGGCTCTTCCTCGGAGATAGACTGGGCAAGGACTACGGAAAAGCCGCCAAAGACATTGCTAAAGTCTTCGAGTGTTTTCGACGAGGCCATGCTGTTTTGATAGGCGTAGTTAACGATAGGGTCGCATACGAAATGCCCATCGATTTGCAGCACAAGCGTTGACTTTTCCTTTTTCAATGGGAAAGTACCACCCCCAAATCTTTGGGCGAACTGCTTGGTGTAGATACTAGCTGAGGGCGAAACGTTTATGCTATTGAGAGTTATGCGTACCGTATCATTCCCTTCGCTCCAGGTGCCGTTGGTGGTGTCGGCTACGCCAGGAATTGGAGCGAGCTGCGCTTCGCCATTCTCTTTGAACTTGAGCTGAATTTGCTGTAGCACCCTGAAGCAGTCGTATACGTACTGCCGTATGACCGTATATTGCGGATCCTCCTTGTCGAGCTGCGCAATGACATTGATATATCCCATGATGTCGGTAGTTGCAATTTGGCATTCGGTTTCATTGGTGAGAGAGTGGGAGCCCGCCTTGATTGTAATCCATGGCGAACCAGACAATGCAGTGCTACTCCCCGTAGTCCCACTGTTGTCAGTGTGATGGTCTTCTGGGAGTATGGGGTCAACCTTGCTGCACGAAATGCCAATAAAAGTGATGATGACAGCAAGTAGGCATGTTAGATTCCATTTCATATTGGTCACAGTTCTTGTTAGTTTTCCCTATTAGCGAACGGCATCGCGAAGGTAGGTAGATTTTCCGTCCTTCTTACAGCGGTCTCAATAACAAGTCGGGGCTGCAACGTTACCGTGTGCAGCCCCGACTTGATTCCTGTATAGCTAAGAGGATGCTACTTAGCCTGAATTCTTACAATTCTTCCTGCGCTGTTCGCCGATACTTGGCTATCGTATAGCGCGCGGCAAGAAACGCTTGGCAGCACAAATTCGCCTGCGTACGAGGCACTCACATCGAAGACGAACTTTTTGCTCTGGTTCTCCGATAGCCCGAAATAGGTTATCACGCGGTCATCGCGGTTGTCTTGGTAGTAGAACGACGACTGCTCGTCAGGCTCATTCCCCTCTATGCTGGCCAACCGGAGCTCCCAGCCTGACGGCAGAGGTACATCAAGGGCCAACTGGTCTAGTTCCCCCTTATAGCCAGGATTTGTCACCGTGACAACAATCTTAAAGTCGGTACCTTGAGGTATCTCGTCAGGTGCGAGCGATGCGCCATCGAGCGTAACGTACTGCACGTAGAGGGAGATGTTGTTGTTAGCGGCCTGCATGCATGCGCCTATGGGCGTGCCTGCAGTGGTGGTGGTAACAAACGCAGTCCCTTCGCCCTTATTACTGAACGAAATCTTCCCCGCGGATACTTGGTTAGGATTAAAGCGCACCATATAGCTCGGCGCATTGCCTTTTATGGAATGCTTTTCTCTATTAATATCCAGCGTGCCATTCAGGTCGCTATCGCTTGCTTTGGAAGCCTTTGCGAATTTCGCTGCACCTAGCATTGAGAACCCGACTTCTTGCGAAGAGAGCCACGAATCGCTTGATAGCGAGGCGGCAATGGTTTCAAGCGTAGTGAGAGCCTTGTCTAGCTCCCCAAATTCGGCTAGCTCTTCAAGGAGCATGGCGCGATCGCGGAGTTCTGAGCCATAGCATCTATACCAAAGAAGCAAATCTTCTTGTGCAGAGGGTTGTTCAGACTTCGTAAGGAGGGCTTTGCCAATCTTATTGTTGCCCGCGGCTAGGTAGGCTGCTGCCAATCTTCGTGCAGCGGACTGCGGAAGGGGATCCAAACTGCGAAGCCTATTCATTGCCCCCAATTGCGTCTGCCCAGCCTTGGCTAACGTGTAGAGGCGGTAGGCTTGCTGCAGCGGCGGGTCGTCCTTTGCGCGGGAGCTGCTCCATGCATTGGCAGTGCGCTGCTGGTACGTCTTCCATTTGGTGAAAAGGCTGTTAGGAACAGCGTAGCCACGGCTCCGAGCCTCTGCGAGGAAGTGTCCAACGTAGTTCGTGGTCCAGTAGTCTTCACGGGAATATCCGGGCCATTGCGTAAAGCCGCCCTGCGCGGTTTGGTAGCGTTGGAGATCCCCTATAAACTCCTGCACTTTTGATGAAAGCTCTTTCTGGGCAGCTTTGTCCACATCCACTAGCTCCCCGTAGAGCATTCGTACCAGCGCACGGGTGGTTTTCTGCTCTAGGCCCTCGTAGGGGTACTCCTCCGCGTATGCCAGGAGTCGAGTGTAGTTCATTGCTGGGAAGCGACTGATCTCAACTGTCCCTGCTCCATCGGTCGCATCGGTTAGTGGAGTGAATTCTAGCTGTTCGCTCTTGCCTTTTTTGACCATTGCGGAATGCATGTAGACTACGCGAGGGTTGGGATTTCGCACATCAATCTCTAGCTCGGCCGATGCCTGTTCCCCGCTGCCCGAAGCGGTTATCTTTACCTTCCCGATACCGGTCTTTTCGCTCGTTCGTATAGGGAACCGAACAATTTGATCGCCCTGCTCCTCGAATGTAATCGACCGTGTGGTGGTGGTAGCCGAGAGCACATCGTTCACCTCTAGCTTTACCGTTACATCGTGGATCTTATTGTCCATAGCGAAGACGGATACCGGCAGGTCGATTTGCTCGTTTACTCCGAGTACACGTGGCAGCGTAGGTTGCACCATCAATGGGCTACGAACCGGCAGCGTTGCATCGGCACTCCCCTGCGCCTTGTCGTTTTTCGCTACCGCCATCACACGAACAGACCCTACGTAATTCGGCATTTGTACCTTTATCTTCTTGCTCTCTTTGCCTTTGAGTTCATATGGCCCGTAGAAGCGCACCACGGGGGTGAAACGGCTTGCTTGGGGGTGCGTTTGGCGATCCGCGTTGTACTCATCGCCACCCACGTTGAGTACGCCGGTGATGCGACCCGCGTAGCTCCCCATCACATTGTCGTAGAAATCGTACGTCTCTATACCCAACGCCCGCTTACGATGGAAATACTCCCATGGGGCGGGCGTGCCGAAGTTGGTTATATCCAGCAAGCCCTCATCGACAATGGCAAGCGTAAAGCACATCGGTTTGCCGTTCTGCTCACTTACCTCAGCGGTGAACTCGCTTTCGGGGCGTACCTCCTTGGGGAGTTTCAGCGTGGGAGTCAGGTGAGAGTGCTTGTTTTCAACCATTATGGGTATTGCGCCGTATAGGCGTAGCGGAAGGTCGTTGGCGCTCTGCCCGTAGGGTTGTATTAGGGTCACGTTGGCGTAGGCATTCGGAGCCATCTCCTCTGTGACTTCAAAGGAGACCTCAGTACTCTTGGACTTGGCTTCCACCCACATGCTGCGTAGCACCGTCTCCCCATTTTCAATGGATACCAACAGACGGCTGCCCTGCGCGGCGGGGATACGCAACGTTGCCTTGTCGCCCACCTCGTATTTCGGTTTATCGCTCTCAAAGGTCAGGATCTTGGCATCCTCCCCATAGCGACTCGCATCGCGCTCATACTCATCGGGCCAATCCCAGTATACAAACTGAGAGCTAACGTGTCCGCCATTCTCGTCTGCAACCCGCACCAAGTAGCGTCCCCAAGCGGGGTGGTTAATACGAATAGGGAATTGCCCCTTCCCATTCTCGTTGGTCGTTATATCGATAGGTGCTCCTACCTGCTCCGCGCGTCCCGACGATAGGTAGGAAGCAAGCGACTGGCTATCATGTTCCCACCACCAGCTCCAATTCACTTTGTACACCGTTGCCTTCAGGCGCACATTCGGTTGGGGTTTCCCATCAGCGTTTAGAGTAACCACCTTGAAGGTTTGGTCGGTATCGGTTTCTAGGTAGTAGGAGTTATGTTTTGGCACCTGTACGCCGACGTAGCGCGGGTAGGGAGAGTACGTAGCGTTGCTCATGTTGATGGTGTAGCCGCCCCCTGGCTCAAATACTTTGGAGCGGAAGAGTACCTTCACCCTGCTTCCCATCTTTAGATGGGGTATTTGCATGTTGAAGCGAGCATATCCCGCGTCGTCAAGCTGACTGGAGTAGAGGTTGGTCTCCACGCTTTCGCTGCCATCGCCTTCATCGGTAAATACGTACTGCTCATACTCCGTGAAGGGAACTTCTTGCGTGGTGAAGATGGCATCAACGCTGGCATCCAGCCCATTTGCTTTAGCTCCATGGAGCCATGCGCTTGAGAGCTCAGCGTAGGTGGCGGTCCCGGCGCGCAGCATGTCGTCATCGAGCGTGAGCTTTACTTTGAGCCGATTGGGCTTTATGGTTTCCACGCGAACACTTTGATTGAAGGTAGTGCCGCCCAAGCGAGCCTCAATACTGTAACGTCCCGTCTCGGCATCGGGGCGAGTGGCAGTACGGAAGGTGTACATTTTCATGCTGTTACCCTGCATGACCTGACGACTCACTATTTGCCCGCGTGGGCTGCGTAGCGTAAACTCTACAGGGTGCTGTTTTGGCAATCGGGCGAGACGGTCCTCCACCATAAGCGTCATAAAGATGGAATCCCCAGGCCTCCACACGCCCCTATCGCCGTAGAAGTATCCTTGTAAGCCTTTCTGCGACTCAATGCCATCAATCTCAAAGGTGGAGTAGGATAGTTTATCCTGCGCACCCCGCACGTTAAGATACGATCTGCTGCCGCCCTGCTCAGCCACGATGAGGAAGGGGTCTTCGCCTTCGGGGAACTCTAGGGAGGCATATCCGTCGCCGTTACTCGTGGCGGAGGCGAGTTCCTGGAGCTGGTAGCTATATAGCTTCAACGTTACGCCAGAGAGGGGGGTACCTTCGGTTAGGTTCGTAGTGTAGCAGTATATTCCATTTGCACGGTTACGCTTGGCAATGATACCAATGTTGGAAACCAGCACGTTGCGCCATGTAAAACCCTGGTAACTGTAGTAAGAATCGGTGGATGGGTCATCGTGTTCGCTCCAATCGTAATCGTACATGTACGTTTGGTAATCAGAATGGAACCCCCACCTCTCGTAGTTAGACTCGTTGAGCATCACCTCGGCGAGCGGCTCTGTGCTGGTGCTAGCGAGCTCTTTACGCATGGACAGCCCTATGCGGTACATGGCCCCCGGCTCCGCATCAACGAGCGAGGTGAGGTCTAAAGTGTAGACGGAGTTTTGCCCCTTCACGCTCTCGTCAAGGGGAATCGTTTTACGGAACAATAGTTTACCAACCCTTTCCAGCCCATCTCCGTACTCCGTGAAGCTGTAATCTTGGAAAGAGTATAGGAGGTTTGACTGGAATATCTTATATACCGTGACATCAACCGCCCGGAGGCCTACGGTCCTAATGGGGATTTGCACACGTCCCTGCGCGGGTACAATGTACCCATTCTTCAAGAATGAAACCTGCGGGTCGCGTCCATTGAAGGTCACCTTGCATTCAACGTTCTGCTTGAGCGGAGTCCCGCTGGAGGCCCGAATGCTTTGGTCAAGGTTTATAACGTAATCGCCCTTCAATTCGTTACTTGGGAGCACTGTAAGGATGTTCCCATCAATTTTATACCGTGGGTCAATGACCCCCTCACCGTAGACTAACCCTGAAAGGTTTTGCCCCGACTTTAGCGGTTGAGAAAATACAACGCGTAGCGTTTGGGTTATGCGGTCGTCAGCGTAGTGATTGATAACCTCAAAGTTGCCATTGCTTGGTAGGATTACCTTTGTGTCGTTAAATCCCATGATGGAATTGTCGCTGGGCTTGCATTGGACCACCGCAGTTTGGCAACCGCTGGGGAGCGGATCGCTGAGGAAGATGAAGGCGTTTGGGCTGTCGGCTGTAGACACCTGCACAGCCAAACTTTTACCATCCGCTTTTATTGAAATCATCTTGGAGAGCTGTTCGGGGGACGCCGCATCGGCGGTGTACATCTCGCCACGTACCACCGCATGGCCCTCAGTGGCATCGCTAATGTAGTAATCAGCTGAGAAGAGTGACACCGATTGCTTTAGCACCCGCACAGCGAACGTAAACGTTTCGGCCTGCTTCGGGACACCACTAAATAGTTCCCCCACTGCAACGGATATCCGATACTCCTTGCCGGACTCCAAAGGCTTTTGGGGCGCGAATTCCAGGGTCCTTTGATTGACCCATTGCAGGTTTCCCTTAACGGAGGGGCTGATTTTCATCAGGTTACTCGGGGCGGCTTCGCCAGCGTTCCCCGGGTTCTTTGGGGCTTGCGCTAGTACGACCTGAATGGTTGCGTTGCTAGAGATTGCCCCCGATGTGTAGGCAGCGATGTACGCTTCAAAGTCAACCATGTTGGTTGAAACATCGCGTTTTCCACTGCCGCAGCACTTGAATAGAACCCCTATTAGGGCGAGGATGACTACAAATACGGCGATTACGATTATGGTGGTCGCTCGTTTCCCCTTGAGCGATTCGATGAACTTTCTCATGGTTGATTAGTTAGTTTTGAAGCTGTTGCACGGTCTACCCTATACTTGAAAGTCTGCGCAATATAGCACTTTTTTTACAAATACAATTCGTTTTGTACTTAAATCGGGGTGGTATCAGAGGATGTCCCATGTAGAAATGCACCCTGCATTTCCACGGCTAGCCCTTTTTAGCAAACGCTTAGAACGGATACCCTACGCCGAAGTGTATGGCCCAATCCTGACGACCGTACGGGCGTTCGAAGGGCAACCAGTGCGTTTCGGGTTCATCGGACCCAGAGGGCGTGGCAGGGTCGTGTAGCCGGAGCCCAGTGTCGAGACGTAGAATGAAAAATCCGAGATTGAGGCGGATCCCCAGCCCATAGCCCAGAGCAATTTGACGGAGGAACGTGGAGGCCTTAAAGTCTGCGCCGGGGCGCATGGTCTCTTCATGGAGGGTCCATATATTGCCCGCATCGAGGAAGAGCGCCCCTTCTATCTTCCAAAAAATGCGCGAGCGGAGCTCAATATTGGCTTCTAGCTTTATGTCGCCGGTTTGGTTAGGGTAGGTGAGTATCTCCTCTTTGAAGGCGCCCGGGCCAAGGTCTCGTGCGTTCCATGCGCGAACGCCGTTAGCCCCTCCCTCAAAAAAACGCTTCTCAAAGGGTAGCGCTTTTGAGTTGAGGTACGGCACGCCAATACCGCCGTAGAGCCGCATGGCGATGGACTGCCCGTCGCTTATCAAGTAGGTATAGGCTATATTGAGGTCAGTACGAAAGTATTGCGAGAAGGGCAGCCCCGCAATCTTGTACACCCCGTCCGTATCGGGTTTCCCGAGCCATCTGCTGAAACCGTAAAGAGTGTTCCCCGATAGTTCTGTGTTGAACTTGAGTGTCACGCCGTGCGGCTGCTCCGTGCGGGCCGTCTTGGTGTAGCCGAGGCCGTAGTTCGTGGCTGTTACGATTTGACTTTGGTAGCTGTAGCCGAGGTAGGTGCGCCGGATGCGTTCGGCGAAGTTCTCGGTGATGTTTAGCATGTGCACCACGTTGGCCTCTGCGGGGGTTAGTGACTGCGAGAGTCCAAAGTCGCTGTCCCAGCTGTAGGAAAATCCTGCGGAGGCCACGGTGCGTGTATAGTCGGGGCGGCGTTGGTAGTTGTATACCAGGGCAATTTTCGTTTTGGGGTGAAAACGTTGCACGAAACGTGTGCTATACACGGGGAGCAAGAGGCCCGGCATCGTTAGGGTCACCTGGCCCCCGAGTTCAAGTATCGTGCGGAAGGCCTGCGCGTCGCGCCGCCGCAGGGCCTCTACCTTTGAAATAAAAGAGACTTCTAGCTGCTCTGCCCCCCTGAAGAGGTTGCGGTGTACGTATGATACGTTGCCCTCCATGCCGATGGAGCCAGAGGTGGTGAGGAAAGCTTCCACCCTGTAGGCTTGGTTCTTTGTATGGGAAAAGAAGACCTGCCCATCGATGGGGTGGAATTGCCGTGGCGTGTTGCTGGTATCGGTAGCTGGCTTCTCTTGAAAATTTATTGAAGAATACTGTATCGTGGAGAGCCGTTGTAGATTATTATTGGAATGCGACACCAGCGGTGCGCGTAGCACAGAGTCGGGTTTTATGAAGAGCTGCTCATTGATGATGCGGGGACGCAGCGAGGGTTTGCCGAGGCTAACGATGCGGAGCCCCCGGTAGTGCGTGACAGTGAGGGTCCCGCTATCGGCGGTAGCGAACTTTTTGGCGGAGTAGTTGGGATATACCGTTAGGCTGTCCACGCGGTAGCGGTAGAGCAGGTTGGGGGGTGTCGCTGCGGGGGGTAGGTTGGGGATGCGTAGCGTGAGGCTGGCCCGCCGCGCGGCACCGAGGGTGTCGGCTAAAAAGCCCACCCACTCGCTGGAGAAGTTGTAGAACCCTTCGGAGCGCAGCACCGTGGCTAAGCGGCTCCGTTCCGCATCAAGGAGAGTCTTGTCGAGCCGTTCGCCCGGCTGGAGTAAGCTTTTCTTGCGGGCTGCGTTGACGAAGCGCGCTGTGGCCGTGTCCTTGACGGCGTAGTGCACCGTATCGATTAGCGTAGGCTCACCAAATTTTATTCTGTACTCTACGGCCATCCGTTGCTTCCCGTGTTGATAGGTGGTGTCGTGCACCTCGCAGGCGTAGAAGCCGCGGCTGTTGAGGTAGAGACGTATATTCTCCACGCTCTGTAGCGTGAGGGTCTCATCGTAGATGACGGGCGCCTCCCCAATCTTCTGTAGCCAACGCCCGAACCTGTATTTCGGGGTGGGGCGCGCGAGGTTGTACACGCCGAGCCCCATGCGCATCCCTAGCACCTTGCTGTTGGGGTGCTGCCGCACGTAGCGATTGATGGTGCTTTTGCTGATGTCGTTAGGCTTCTCATCGGTGACGATTTTCACCCTGGAGAGGAGGTATTGGTCGGGTGGTACGCTGCGGGTAGCCTTGCAGCTTGTGAATGCTACGGTAAGCAACGCGAAGATTGCCGCTTTCGCTGTCCATTTGTTTCGATGTCGCACGCTGTGTCGTTCCCCCTCCCTTTATGCGGTGCAAATTTACTACTTTTGCCCTTGCGCAGTGCTGTTAGGGCGGGCGTAAGGTAAATAGTTTCTATTGTTCAAGGGGTGACAAGGGAAGAATTGAAATTGCTGCGGCAGCTGAGAGCGCCGCATGGGCGTGCGAAAAGAGGGCTTTTCGTGGCTGAGGGGGAGCGCATGTGCCGCAGCCTGCTGGAGGCGGGGGCGATGCCGAAAAAAATATTTGTGGTGCAGCGGTTTGCGGGGGCGTTTCCAAACGATTTACCCGTTGAGGTGGTGTCGCCTCGCGCCATGGAGCAAGCCTCCGAACTCTCCTCCGCGCCGGGGGTGCTGGGAATATTCTGCGCACCGCCCCCAAAAGATTTCCGTTTTGAGGAGCGGTTCACCCTTGCGCTTGATGCCATTCAGAATCCCGGCAACCTCGGGACGATCGTACGCACGGCGGATTGGTTCGGGATAGATCAGCTTCTGTGTTCCCCTGATTGCGCCGACCTATACGCCCCCAAGACCCTACAGGCCACTATGGGGGCCATTGCGCATGTCGCTGCCCGCTACGAGCCGCTAGAAGCAGCGTTGGATGCCCTCCCGCCAGACTTCCCCATCATGGCGTTGGATATGCACGGCGAGCCGCTGGGCTCCTTTCCGCCGCCTACGCAGGGGATTATCCTTGTGGGGAGCGAGGGGCGGGGGCTATCCCCCACGCTGCGGCAGCGCGCCACGGCGACCATTGCCATCCCGCCCATCGGAACGCCGGCCGTCGACTCGCTTAATGCGGCCATTGCCGCGGCCATTGTGCTGGCGCACCTGCGGCGGTAGCGGGGGGGCGGGGGGGGATTGCGTGGTTGAAAAGGGGCGAACCAGCCGGCTACCCTTCGCTCTAGCGGAGTTCAAATTTATCGTGTAAATCAAGTAGAACATCGTTTGGGATTTCTATGCAAGCCCAAACGTTACCAATCCCTTCATTCACACTCACATAAAAACAATCGTTCTTCGTTCCCACGTATATCTGACTTCCCAGCCGAAAAGGGTCTATACCTTTCAGAAAAGACCCGCACCGCCCCCCTTGTGCTGAGAATTCTATTTATATCCTCATCGTTGATTTTGGCGTTTGAACGGTCGTTCCCCTTCTTTTTCATGTTGTTATACGAGAGCAGGATGTAGCGGCAGTTGAGGTTGCCAACCAAGTCCTCAAGGGCCGCGGCGGCATCGCGTGTGCAATATTTACTCTTCAGCCTGCCCCGGTCCATTTTGCGGGCAACCCCAAAAACCGCAGGCTTTTCCCACCGTGCAACGTTTTCGAGTAGGTGGTAGGCATCGCAGTATTGTCGCGAATTGTAGGGCGGGTCTAGGTAGACAATGTCCGCCGCTATCTCTCCCGCAATAGCGTTGATGTCGCTATTGTAGCAGCGGTTATTCTTATTGTTCCCATTGGAGGCGTTGGGGTAATACATTTCAAGCTGCTTCTCAAACGCTGCACCCCGCCGAAAGGCATCGTAATGCCCGCAAGTGTTGGCAATCTTGTCCATTGCGTAGAGCAACGATGTAATCAGCAGGGCCCGCTCCCGCTCGTTGATTTCCTGCATACCGAATTTCCGCTCTATGTCCTCCCTAATGGCGCCTATCTTGGCGCAATCCGCCAGGCTGAAAAACGTATTGGCAAAATTTTCAGACATGTAGTTACGCTCCTCCGTGCGGATTTGGTTATAGCATTCAATGGTAGCTTTAACCTTCTCCTCATCAAAATGCTGCGGGCTGAACCACGCTAGATTACATATGTAGTTACTGTATAGGATATCGTTTGTGATGATGGTGCTTCCCGTAAAGGCAGATGCAACAGACCCAGAGCCTGAGAACAAATCGGCGAATATGCGCACATCGTGGCAATTTTCCTCAACCACTCGCTTAATGAACGGTAGGAGCTTGTATTTATTGCCGAGGTAGCGTCGATTATTTATTTCTGTGGTTTTCATTTGAGCGGATGTAGCCGCAAAACGCAGCCCGAATGCAAAGCTAGAAAAAATTCCGCAGCATATGTCTCCAGGCTTGTATTTCCCGATAATTTTTTTAAATGAAAAATTATACCTTTGCGTAAACGTTAAATTAAAAGTGTCATGATGAAGAGAACACTACTAATTCTATCGGCAGCCCTGCTGCTAGCAGCGTGCCAAAAACAGCTTTCGCCCGATAAGGCCGAAGAACCGCAAAGCGCACCCCTGCGCATAGCCTGCTATCCTTCAGGCGTGGACACCGCGCGCATTCAATTTGCCCAAGCCATTGCCAGTTGCATCCAATCGGCCTCATTTTACCAAGGGCTGTCCGATGGTCTTGCTATTAGGCGCGATGGCGATAACGAGGTGCTGGTCGCCGAAATCTTCCAGTCCTCACGCACGAGAGGGGAGGTCTCTTGGAACCGCGAAGTCGCTGCGCAGCTTGCTGCACAGTTTGGCAGTTCAGAGTTGAGGACTAGAGGAACACACCGCTCTTTTTCTATTGAATCTATGCTCAAAGCAGACCCGCTCGCGCAAGTGCTATACGTGCCAGCCTACGACAACTACGCTCAAAAGGAAGTAGACCTGTCCAACAAGGACCTTAAAATTGTCGTAGTCCCATCCGACTACGACGACCAAAGCAATGAGCCTTTGCTTGCCTTCGACCGGCTAGGCAATGAAGTTACCTACGACCCAAGCGACGAGGCAAGCCCGCTCTTAGTGGTTGGGAAAAATGAACGGCTCGTATTTGTACCTGGTCCACCCGCCCCCGGCGATGCTGTGTACCTACGAAATCGCCCTGGTACATACCTTGTGGGCTTTCCCCCCGACAATGGATGGGGCGGCGGTGGGGGCTACATACCTCCCATGCCTAAGAAAATTGTCAAGCGCGGTATCCGTACCACCAGCGAAAACATTGTTCGCGCGCGGTTTACTAGCACAAAAGCCATGCGTAAATTTGAATCAAGGGTTTTAGGACGACCGGAAGTACAATACAATGCGCAGATGATTAGTATGTCTTCAGGATTGATTACGGGAGAAAAATGGAAAGATGGGGACTGGGTATCGCTTAATGCAGTGGTTGGGCGTTGGACTTTACTTAAAACTGTTCTACTAGACTTCTACACTGTTGCATGGGTTGAGATTGATAATTTTGGGCATGGAGTACAGCTCAAAATAAACTCTATTGTAGCTGGTGTTCCTACAAGCGGTGAAGTTTCTCTCACATATGGAGACGACCAAATCGGGAGCCAAGCCATATACTATGAAGACCCCATTGATAACGATGGATATGGGACTTATACACTTGGAAATACGTTCCAGTTTGTCATTCAGGTAAGGGAGGATTAGCATGAAATCGCTAAATGCTATACCTTTAACGCTGCTTGCAGCGTTAGCTCTCCTATGCAGTAGCATGGGTAAGGTCCACGCGCAGCAAGGCATCTACCTTACTCTCGACGCAGGGATGGCTTTCCGTGACTTCAAGCCCGCACCACCTGCGCTACGTACTAGCGGCGAGCTGAAATGGATGTTTCTACCCTACCTTGGCGTGGGCATTAACGTTACCCTTCAGCGTCCTGGCCCCGATCCTAATATTGCGCCGCTTAGCAGCGCAATGCAAGGAATAACCAAGAATATCTCTTCGCCGTACATTGCATCTACCTATTCTATCACTGAAATTACAGATGCTTACTGCTTCAACCTTATCTTTCAGCCCATCGCTATCGTGCGACGCAACACCCAGCACCTATTTTCCATCACAGTTGGAGGAGGAATAGCCTCAGGTTACACTCAAACGTGGGACTTTCCTCATGCATGGATAATGGGCGGCAGTAAAAGCGTTGATTACAATTATAGTGGGGCTTCTCCATTTCTGGGAAAGGTTACTCTCGCTTATGCCTACCAATTTTTTGGGCCCCTATTCCTGGGTGTCCATGCTGGTTTCGCTGCCGCAGCGAGTTTTGAATTCTTCTACATTTACGCCGGTGCTACCGCTGGCCTCCGCTTCGGGAACCTATCCCACAAGGCAAAGCCTACTGAGTAGAGAGATGCCCTAATCGTGCAAGAGGGGGGATGAATGCTAACTGCAAGGCGTTCATTCCCCCCTCCTTTATACATTATTGGTGTCTCCATCATAAGTCGAATGAAGGGGGTGGCGGTTGATTGTAAACCATGCCAACGTTAGTATTATTGTAGAGTAACGAATTGTCTTTACGTTGTATTCTTGAAAACATCTTGAAACTTAGGCTCTTCTTTGCCGTTGTGACTCATGATTGTGGACGCAACTGTGCGTTTGATGTAATATTTTGGAGGAAGGACTATGCGGGTCAGTCTTTCAGACTGGCTTCTCCATGGGCTAATGATTGGGGGGCTGAAGATCTCTAGCTATTCATAGGCCGTCCTACTGATGGGAGGATGGAAAGCCGGGGATGTAGAGGTCTTTTGCTGCCAATTGGCTGTCCGTGAAGAAGCTGCAAACCGTACTGTAGTAGTGGGGAGTATATGGTGGACAGGGGCTAGTTTAAAGCGACTGCACCGTATCTTTGCCGAGAACAAGGTGAAACGCAGCTGTGCAGCCCTCTTGCCGAATTTTTTACGCATTGCCAAGAGCCGAGGAGGTTGCGAGGGGTAAAAATGGCAACATGAACCGGCAGTCTGCATGGGTGGCCCTAGCTGCCTATTTCAAGGTTCGTAGCTATACCTCAAGCAGTGGCAGATCATTTCTAACAGATGAATTCCCCGTGTTGAGTTCTCGTTCCTGCCGCATTTCCCCCTTCCTCCGCCCATCTCCCTTCAGCTAGCCACCAAACCCAATTATCGCCGGCAATAATTGGGTTTGGTGCGAGCCATTTCCGCAATTGGACAGAAGGGGATGCTACCTTTGCTGTGGAAGGAAGTACAATAAAAAGGCAACGAATATGGCTATCTATATCCCAATCAGACCGAGATGGAACCCGCGGGGCGTAGTGGTGAACTACGTTTTTCGGGACAGGCTATGCGTGCGCGGTTGGCCGCAAGGGTACCACGATGCCAACACCCCGGCGCAGCAGCGGCAGCGGGGCAAGATGGCGCAGGCGTGCGGCGTGCTGCCCCACCTCAAAGCGTTGCTCATGGAGGGATACACCCCGATCGTGAAACGGAATGGTCGGAAGGTGTCAAGCTACCACGTGGCGGTAGGTGTTGCGCTTCGGGAATGGTTTGTGCAAACGGCGCAGGGCTTTCGGTTTGACCCCGCCCGCATACGGCTCACCGATGGCGTGGGGCAACTACCCGCCGGGCTGGAGATTGGGCGTAGTGGGGGTGCGCTGCGCGTGTCGCTGGGTGCGCCGCTGCCATGGGGAGAGAAAAAGCTGCTGCTGGCGGTGCGGTGCCAGAAAGAGAGTCAATGGGTTAGCGGAGTACTGAGGCTCAATGCGTGGGAGGAGCGCATTGAAATGGAGTTGCCGGAAGCTTGGAGGGGGCAGGGGGTGGAGGTGTGGGTGGCATTCGTGGGCAACGGAGGGCGCAGCAAGACAGCAACGCGCTACGCCGTGCTGCCCGCAGGGGCAACGCTGGGGGGCGGTGCATCCGTGGGCAGCAGAAGCTCTGCGCCGTCACCCCGCCCGCCGTGGGCTCGGAGGAGCGGGACGCAGCAAGAATGGCGCAGCGGGCAAGGGGAAGGGCAAAAAGCCGAGGGGGCGTGTGGCGCTACACGGGCCAGCCCCAAAAGGACTTTAGCCAGCTTTGGGCGGTGCAGACTCCCGCAACGCCTTACGATCGCCCCCTGTATGCGTTCCCTACACGGCTTGCGTTTCTACCCCTTACTTCGGCCGCCTTCGGGAGGGCAGCCGCCCGTGGCTCTTTCCTCGGGAAGGGGTCTCGGGCCCACGCCTTGGAGACCGGCTCCCCTCTCCGTACCGAGAGTCGCTGCGCGGTGAGTTCCCTCGTGAGCCACTTCCGCGCCCGCTTCCACGGCCATGCGAGCCATGCGCTCCGTAATTGCTGCCGCTGCCATGCGAATTGCCTTTGCGGTCGCTGCCACGAGATGGCTTGTCGCCGCCACGTCGCTGTCCATTGCGGTTCCTTTCTCTGCCCCCGTCGCGGCGGGCCCGCGGGTTGTCGCCGTAGCGGTCATGGTAGGTATCCACAGGTTCTCCCAAATGCGCCACGAGATGAAAATCCAGGAACTTATTCTCAAGGTCCGCTTTAGCAACCTCGACGGTAACCTCATCCCCCACCGTGAGCTTCCGCCGCGGGCGGCCGCCCACTAGCGCGAACTCCTCCTCGATGTAATCGTAGTAGCCATCGGTAAGGTCGCTTATGTGCACCATCCCCTCGCACTTGTTGGAGGAGATTTCTACGTAGAAGCCAAAATCTTTGACCCCCGAGATGATGCCATCGAACCGCTGCCCAATGAACTGCCCCATGTACTCCACCTGCTTGTACTTAATGGAAGCCCGCTCCGCATCGGCGGCGAGCTTCTCCATCTCGGAGGAGTGCACGCACCGCTCCTCCAGCACGCCTTTATTTGCGGGCGGCAGCCCGGCCAGGAGGTCGGCAAGCAGACGGTGCACCATCATGTCGGGGTAGCGACGGATGGGCGAGGTGAAATGGGTGTAGTAGTCAAACGCGAGGCCGTAGTGCCCTATGTTGTTTGTGGTGTAAACAGCCTTTGCCATGCTGCGCACGGCGAGGAAATCGACCAGCGGTTGCGTTTTCTCGCCCCGTACGGCCCGCACGAGGTCGGAGAATTGCTTGCTGGAAATGTTTTCAGAGTCGCCGTGGAAGGGATGCCCCACCACCGCCATTACGTTAAGGAACTGTGCAAGCTTCTCGTTGTCAGGGCGGTCGTGCACCCTATAGACAAAGGGCCTTGGCTCCTTGCCATCTTTGGGCACGCCGAACATCTCGGCGATGGTGCGATTGGCCAGCAGCATGAACTCCTCGATGAGCTGGTGCGACTCGTTGTTCTCCTGGGGAATCACGTCAAGCGGCCTCCCTTGTTCGTCAAGCTTAAACTTCACCTCTTCAGAGGCGAAATCAACAGCTCCATCCTCAAAACGCCGCTTCCTAATGGCTTGCGCCACGCCGTTGAGCGTGCGGATGATGTCGGCAAGGGGCATATCGCCCCCCTCGATTGCCTCCTGGGCCTGTTCGTAGGTGAGGCGTGCGTCCGATTCGATGATGGTACGCCCCACCCAGTGCCCCATTACGTTGCCCTCCCCATCGAGCTCAAAGACCACGGAGAAAGCGAGCCGTTCCTCATTGGGGCGCAGCGAACAGATATCATTGCATAGCCTTTCGGGCAGCATCGGCACGGTGCGGTCCACCAGGTAAATGGAGGTGGCCCGGTTGTAGGCCTCCTCATCAATCGTGGAGCCGGGCGTAACGTAGTGCGTAACGTCGGCGATGTGTACCCCCACCTCAAAATGGCCGTTCTCCAGCTGTTGGAAGGAGATAGCATCGTCAAAATCCTTCGCCGTGTCGGGGTCAATGGTCATCGTGGGGATCTTGGTGAAATCCCTCCGTGCGGCGCGTTCCTCATCGGTAATGGTCGCATTGAGCGCCTCGGCCGCCGCGGTGACATCGTCAGGGTAGGAGTACGGCAACTCGAACTCCGTGAGGATGGCGTTCATCTCGGCGTTGTTCTCCCCGCGCTTCCCCAGCACGTCGCGTACGGAGGCGATGGGGCTTTTGGCATCCAGGGGCCATGAAAGGAGCTCCACCACCACTTTGTCACCGTAGCGTGCGCCGTGCAGCTCCTCGTGCGGGATGTAGAAATCCACCGCGATGTGGCGGTTATCCGGGACGAAAAAGGCAGCGCCTGGGGTCACCTCTATAACCCCCGCGTAGAGCAATCGCCCGCGCTTCACAATGGAAAGCACTTCGCCCTCAAGGGTTCTATAGCGATTGTTAAAGTAGGTGGAGATGCGAACCGTGTCCCCATCGAGAGCATGCAAAGCCCTCTCGGCAGGGATGAACACCTCCCGCCCATCGTCGAGCGTAGCGGTGGCATCGCCCTTGCGATTGGTACGCACAGTGGTTTCAATATAATCTGTGGTAGCTGCGTGCATGTAGCGTCCATACCCCACCATGTGCAGTAGCCCCTTGTCGGCCATCTCCTGCAGCGTGGCGCTGATTAGCAGCTGCGTATTCTTATCCCTAATGTCCAACGCACGGGCAATGGTTTTGTAGTCTACCGTAACGCCCTCATGCTCATTCATGTAGTCAAGTATCTTTTTTGAGAGATACTTCTTCCCTGCCCCCCGCGAGGCGTTACCACGCTTCTGTTTTGCCATAATTGAATGTCAATAGTTAAAAAATATCGGCAGCCCTACAGCCCACTGCTCACGCTTACCATTAAGAATGCAAAGCCAAAAACACCGAGAAATAATCGGAGTGCTTTTTCTGCACCCCTGCCGCCGTTCGGCAAAGGGGGACAGCCGCGCAAACCGACGTACCCCTGCCGTTCTTTCGGGCGCAAAGGTACAACAAATTGGGCAATATAAATGGCTCCTATAGCGGTGTAGGGCGAAAGCAACAGCTTTTTAGTACCTTTGCAGCATAAACTCTAGGAGGGAATATGGCGGCTACGACGATAATTGAGAATATAGCGAAATTGGTTCAGGTAGAGGACGATGCCCCCAGGAAGTGGGTGGCGGGCAAGGAGATGGCAGCGTTGCGCTGCATTGACAATGCCTTTCTACTGATAGAGGATGGGAAAATCGCTAATTTCGGACCGATGGAGAAAGCTCCCCAGGCGGGGGTTGCGGTACGCATCGATGCGAAGGTCGGCATGGTGCTTCCTTCCTTCTGCGATAGCCATACGCATTTGGTCTACGCGGGGAGTCGTGAGATAGAGTACATTGACAAAATTAGGGGGCTATCGTACGAGGAGATCGCGAAGCGGGGCGGGGGGATTAACAATTCCGCCAAGCGGCTGCACGAAGCGAGCGAAGAGGAGCTCTTTGAGGGGGCGATGGCCCGCATTGAGGAGATAGTACACCGCGGAACGGGCGCCGTGGAGATAAAGAGCGGCTACGGACTAAACACGGAGGACGAGCTGAAGATGCTACGGGTAATCCGACGCATCCGTGAAACGGGGCGACTAACCGTGCGGGCCACCTTCTTGGGGGCGCACGCCGTGCCGTTAGAATATAAAGGGAGGCAGGGTGAGTACGTTGATTTGATTATCAACGAGATGATTCCTCGGGTGGCCGCGGAGGACCTGGCAGAGTTTATAGACGTGTTCTGCGATGAGGGGTTCTTTACCCCTGAGGAGACGGAGCGCATGCTGATGCAGGGCATGAAGTATGGGTTAAAGCCGAAGATCCATGCCAACGAGCTGGCGCGATCGGGGGGGATACAGGCGGGGGTGAAGTACGGTGCGCTGTCGGTTGACCATCTTGAGCATACGAGCGATGAGGAGATCGCGACCCTGCTGGAGTCCGACACGATGCCAACGCTGCTCCCCGGGGCGGCCTTTTTCCTGGGTATGGAGAACCCGCCCGCGCGGAAGATGATTGACGCAGGGCTACCGATTGCCATGGCGTCGGACTACAATCCGGGGTCTTCGCCGAGCGGCGACATGAAGTTCGTGGTGTCGCTTGGCTGCGTAAAGCTGCGCCTGCTTCCCGAGGAGGCGATTAACGCCACCACCATCAACTCGGCCTACGCCATGGGGCTGAGCGATACGCATGGGAGCATCTGCCGTGGAAAGGTGGCTAACGTGTATATTACCGTGCCTATACCTAACTACGAGTACATCCCCTACGCCTATACCGCGCGGCTGGTTGATAGAGCTTTTATCAATGGGCAAGAGGTGTAGCGCAAGGGCTGAGAGCGCATGCTGCAGCGCTGCGGACTTCACGGAGATCCTAGGGTCGCTCTATACGCAGTTCTCCCGCGTGGGGGTTCGCGGCAAGGTGGCTGACTATATCCCCGCGCTTGCCAAGGTGCCGCCAATGCGATTCGGCGTGGCGCTGCACCTACTTGGCGAGGAGCCTATAGGCTTTGGCGATTGGCAGATGCGATTCTCCATTCAGAGTGTCAGCAAGCTGTTTACCTTTGCCATGGCGTTCTCGCAGCGCGGTGAAACCATTTGGGGGCGTTTGGGCAAAGAGCCATCGGGGGCGGCATTCAATGCGCTATTCCAGCTGGAAGCGGAGAAGGGCATCCCGAGGAATCCATTCATCAATGCGGGCGCGATGGTGATTTCCGACATGCTGATGTCAGACTATGACGACCCCATGCAGCAGCTCTTACGCTTTCTGCATGAGCTTACGGGCGATGACTCGATAGGGTTTGACGAAGAGGTGTTCCGCTCGGAGTTGGAATACGGCAATCGCAACGCATCGCTGGCGTACCTCATGAAGAGTTTTGGCAACATCCAGCACGCGGTGCCCGACCTTTTGCATTTCTACTTCATGCAGTGCTCCATCACCATGAGCTGCGAGCAGCTCGTGCAGGCGGTGCAGTTCCTTGCCAATCGCGGGATAAACCCGCTGACGCGGGGGGTGGTGATGACGGCGAGCCAAACGAAGCGCACCAATGCGCTGCTGCTCACCAGCGGGCTCTATAACGAGGCGGGCGATTTTGCCTTCCGGGTGGGGATCCCCGCAAAGAGCGGCGTGGGCGGCGGCATCGTCGGGGTAATCCCCGACCACCTGGCCATCGCCACGTGGTCGCCTGGGCTCAATGAGTTGGGAAACTCTGAATTGGGCATTGATTTTCTGGAGGAATTCACCACGCAGACGCGGCTGTCTATATTCTAGGTTCGTATGAAAGAGGGGCTAGATTTTGGTAAGTATTTGTGCGGTGAGCCAGAACGCAAAGCGGTGCTCGCGGCGTGCGCGGGTGCTATAATCAGCGTCCTGGTGATGGCGTGGTCAAATGGTGTGGGGACTGTGCTGGGCTACATGACGCTACTCCCTTACTCAGCCTATCGGATTGCCCAGCTGGTTCGCCGTCCCGAATGCCGGCAGGATAGGGTACGTATGCTCCTTATCATCTGCATCGCCACGGTGACTCTGCTCAATGCGTTTGGATTTGGTCGCCAGATGAAATTTTTGCTGGTGCTTTTCGGCGTTGAGGCCTGGCTCTACTTCAGGGGCGTTCCGCAGAATCAATAAAGCAGGTTTGGAAGACCTTTATGCCGAGGCTTTTACAGCCTCTACGGTCTCTTGGTCTTGCAACGTTTCCCTGTATTCGCTGGGCGACATACCTAGGCATTCACTGAACGCACGATTCATCGTTGCTCGAGATATGAATCCGCTCTGGGATGCGATTTCGCTAACGCGTAGGCTGCTAGAGCGGAGCAAATGCGCCGTGAAGGCCACGCGCCAGTGCGTGATGTAATTGCCCACGGTCATTCCTCCCCCAAAGGTTTTGATGGCGCTGGCAAGGTAGGTGGAATTTGACCCAAGCTCTCGTGCCAGCGACTCTCGGTTCAGCTTTGGATCAAGGTAGGGGTGCTGCGCCCGCATGAGCGCCTCGAGACGTTCATACAGTTCCTGTTCTTTATCCGCCGCTTGCTGCAGCCCCTGCCTTTGCTGGAGCTCCACGATGGCATCATGCGACATGGCCAGCCGTTCCACCCGTTCGGCCAGGAGTCTATTCCTATGGAGCGTTTTTCTACTCCGATACAAGAATACTACGGCCAGCGTGGAGCTGAAGGCCACCACGATGCCGGCTATCACCATGTACAAACGGTTTCTCAGCTCTGTTCGCCGCGTCCGTTCACGTTCCAGGATGGAGGCCACCTCCATCGTTGCTTGCACCGTTGAGGCTTTGAAGATGGCATTGCGCTCCGTAAGCAACGAGTCGTAAAGCCTTGCCGCTTGCTGATAGTGCCCTTGGGCATATAGCAGCTTGGCGTGCATCTGCATGTGGTCAAGCTGACTGCGACTCACGTCCCCATCGCTGTTCATGGCCAGCAGTTGATTATTTATCGCCATGGCCGAGTCGTAGTACCCGGTCCTGCGGTACCACTCCTCCTGCTCGATGAGTAGCGAGAGCTCCCCGCCGATTACACCTAGCACGAAACGTTCCGCCGTGTCGAGGTAGCTTCGCGCCAATAGGAGGCTGTCTTGCGTTAGACAGTAATGCGCCCGCGAGATGTAGTAGGATTCAAGTGCCAGTTGCCAAGGGTTATCCCCCGACGTATCGCGCAGGTTCACGCCGCCGTCTAAGAACTCCTGGCGCCACAGCCTATTGATGGAGTCGAGCGCGCTGTAGTTTTCGCTGCTGGCGTAGCAATCTGCCAATCGCTCGAAGCAATGCAAACGGAGCTCTTGGTTTTGTTTCTCTCCCTTCTTCAAATAGTGCAGGGCCTTGCTGAAGTGCGCTGCGGCGGTTTCGTATACGTACTGTAGCTGAAACACGTAGCCCAGGCAGAAATGCCCCATGCCCATTCCGTAGCTGCTCTCTTCGTCCCGTATTGTACGCACGATTTGCTCCGCCTCCTGTAGCGCATCGTGGAATTCATTGCTGAAAAGATAGTACTGTACCCGCAGTCGGTACACTTCGTATCGGAATCGGTCATGGCCGTACTTGGAGAATAAGCGCAGGGCCGAGTCGCTTGCCATGAAAAAGGAGTCGCGCATGGAGTAGTTGTAGTAGCTTGCGAGCCGCCACATCCGTGCGTAGAGAAAATTCTCTTTATCTCCACAGGCTTGCGCCTCCGACTCGTAATGCCGGAGCGCAGCGAGCAGTAGGGCTGAGTCGTTCTCCATGTAGTACCAATTGCAAAGATGTTCCCACGCTGCCACACGAGTGCTGCAATCCGCTGCGACATTCGCTACGCTCCGAAGCGAGTCAATTTGCTGCTCATTATGTGGGTGACACTGCGCCATTGCGCCTATGGATGCCCCCGCGGTCCATAGCAAAAGCGCCAATGCAGCGAGCATGCTCTTTTCAAGAATATTCCGAACGAAACGCCTGTGCAGCCCCGCATCCGAAGTCTTCCGCTCTCTGCTTCCTACTCCCGCCACGTTTACCTTCCTGTAAGCATCGAGGTCTCCCCCGGTCGCCCCCATCGCCATCTTTTGGTACTATCCCTTTCTACTATTCTTGCACAAAGGTACGAACAAAAAGCACTCGGAACGCACTCCGCTTTACAAAGATATTCTACATCAAAACCGCTGGGTTCTTCCCTGAATTCGTTTCTAAAGAATACCGAAACCGACATCGTCTTCAAAACGAGAGAATACTTTTCTTTTCGTTACTTTGCACCCTAAGATTTTAAACACTTTTACTGAGAGTGTTCTAGCCGATTTCTCCGCTCGCATGCTGCACGTTAAGAACCCATCCAAAAAGCTACAGCGACAGGTTGAACGTTCGGTGCGCGCCCTTTCGCCCCGCGTCCATCCTATAGTTCTCATTGTTGCCCTTGGCCTTTCGCTGGGATGCCTCCTCTCCACGGTATTGCCACCGCCCATCACGATGGGTCAACTGCTGGCGTTGAGCATCGGTTTCGTCCTTCTCACCAGCATTCCCCTTTGGAAAAATGCTCCGCACCTCCATCGCTGGGCGCTGAGCTTTGCGGTACTCCTCCTCACTTCCCTCACGGGGTGGCTGTGGCATAATCCACGACTCCCGAACAGCGCGCTTCCGCCATCGCAGAACGACAGCAGCGCTTGGATTGTCGAAATCGCCTCGCTCCCAAAAGGTACTGCGAGAAACTATAAATACCAAATCAATACGCTTCTCTTTTGCCAAAGGGACAGCATCCCTGTGCACTGGAGTACCAGGGCGATCCTGTACCTTGACGCCCTAGACTCCACCTCTGCAGCCTTACGCCCTGGAGATATTGTGCTCCTTGCGCAACCCATAATCCCCTTTGAGGCCACCGATACGGTGTCGCTGTTTTCCTTTCCCTTTTGGGCTCGCACCCATGGGATTGCGGGGTCTGCGTTTGCTTCTGCTCTGTCGCTTCTGCCCCTCAATGCCGCCAACGATGCTTTCCGATATAGGGCACTGCGCATGCACGGTAAAATCATTGACAAGATGAAAGCCGTTGGTATCGGTCAGCCGGAGATTGGGCCCATCACGGCTATGACCTTTGGCGAACGTACGGAGCTATCCGACGACATCAATCGTAACTTCCGAAGCAGTGGACTCGCCCATATCTTGGCCATTTCGGGGTTCCATGTTGGCATTGTGTTTTGGATCTTTCAGCTCCTCGCCAAACCCATCATCATCCGCTCACGCCTTTCCGCCGTGCTGCGGTATCTTACCCCCGCCATCGCCGTATGGCTTTACGCAGCTTTCTGCGGCTTTGCGCCACCTATTGTTCGGGCTTCCACGATTGCCACCGTCTACGCTCTGTCGCTGGTCATGCGTGTTTACATCACGCGGTTGGAAACCTTTTTCATATCGCTCGCCGTGGTTCTCCTAGCGCAACCCTCTGCGCCTTACGACATTGGGTTCTACCTGTCGTTCCTCGCCGTTGCGGGCATCGCCATTTTCATGCCCCTACTCGACGAGATTTTTCCTGTGAGGGCGAGGGGTTGGCGTGGGTTGTGCAATCTCTTTTTCCTCTCCATCAGCGCGCAACTAGCCACCGCACCGCTCCTCCTTGTTGCCTTTAAATCGCTCCCCCTAATTGGTATCCTTGCGAGCGTGCCGGCCTCGCTCCTTGCCTTCCCCATACTCGTTGGGGGACTCCTTGTGGCGGTTCTGCCCATGGGCTCTCTCCTTGCCCGCATTATCGCTTTCCCGCTCCAGTGGGCGGGAAAGGGACTCGTCTACATCAGCCATGCTGCCACGCAACTCAACCCCGCCTTCCTCTCCAACATCAACCTCCCTTTACCCACTATTGTCTTGGGTTCTCTCGCAATCGTAGCGTTGGCTCTCTTCGCGATCTACCGGAAAAGATGGTTCTTTGCTATTTTTTCAGCTCTACTTGCAGCTGCCATCATTTTTAGTGTGCTCATTGCGATTTCCACTTAACGGCTTGCCTGTATAAACTTGCCACGCTGCATTGTTCCAGAAATAAAAAAGTTCCGCCACTCCATGCGAAGAGCAGCGGAACCTTTTATATAGAAGATAGTTTTGCCGAGGGTGCCCCCTATCAAAAGGTGGCAGAATCAAGCTCTAGGTAATATTAAAAAAGGATAGCTTTTGTAATCAACTGCTGAGTACGACAGTTAATTTTATATTTGCGCACCTAAAGTCTTTGTCCTTTCCCTCGGCAATTTTTCAAAGATCATTCGTTACAGAAGCAGGCTTCCATTGGATAGCCAATGCTGGCATCGCATTGCATTTCCTTTTCGTTTCTTCCCCTCTCCAACGGTGCATTACAAAGGAAAGCCATTTCGTCCAAAAAGGGATGGATAGGGCTGGAAATTTGTGTATCATATTAGTAAAACGTTTATTCAGAAGAAGTTGAAGAGACACTTTCTTTCGTTTTCCCCCATTGTGGAGGAGCAAAAAGTCTTCTCTTAACAGGCGGAGGCGACCTGCCCGCGAACAGCTTTTACCTGTTTCCCGCGGGCAGGCCGCCTCTACTAAATGGAGTTACATGTGAAGGTATTCTATACTCAAGGGGAAGGGGCTAGCCTATTAGGATCCTTTCCCCTGTTAGTGAAATTGACGTACCCTCATCCGTGTACACAATGGTACACTTGATTTGCTACGTGCCTATGCTCTAGAATTCGGTGTTCTCTTTGTAGCCGTTCCTAGTAGCGCAGGGAAAGCGAGACGTAGTAGTTCCTTCCCGGCGACAGCGTATTCACTATTGACACCCTATCCGCCTTGTAGTCAAAAATATTGTCAATGCCCAACGTTAGGCCAATATAGTTTTTCCACCAGTGCGAGAGTCCCGCTTTAAAGAGTGCGTATCCATCATAGCGCACCATGCGTAGCGTCTTGTTTTGGTAATCTATAACCCCCAAGTCAACTGCACTCAGGTAGCGGCCCGAGAATTCGATGGAAAGCCGGTAGTCGTTGAACGTGCGGGAGTAGGTAGTGGTAGCGGAGAAATTGTGTGGCCGAGTGGCGGTGAGGCTCACCCTGCGCCCCTCCGTGTCGTAATCGAACTCCATGTCGTTAAGGTAGGCATAATTCAAGCTCTCCGTGAATCCTCCCCCCAGCTTGAGTCGAAGCCCCGCGCATAGCGTGAAAAGTTGGCTCCTCTCCTTGCCATTGGTGAAGAGCATAAGCTGCCGCCCAGCATCGTCCTGCGCGGAGCTGAGGAATATTCGGTTGGTGATGATAGAGTACGAGCCACTCAAGGTTACGTTGACGTTGGGGCTGGCGTATTCTGGCGCTAGAATAAACATATGGCTCACCTCTGGTTTTAGCTCCGTGTTGCCCTTAATAAAAAACATACCTTGATGGTCCCAGTCCTGGTAAAGCTCCTTGAGGTTGGGCGATCGAAATCCCTGCGTGTACGCTGCGCGGAGTTGGTATCCCGAGAATTTAAAAAGCAGGGAGAGACGAGGGGACGCATGCGCTCCGTAGCGAGAATGGATATCAAGCCGCACGCCCGCAGTCATAGCGAGCCAGGCCAAGGGGTGCCAATCGCACTGGGCGTAGAGGGTGTTGCTCGTGGTGTGCTGGGGCTTCTCCCCCTTTCGGAAACGGTCGCTTTCAAGCTGCTCAAAGAGGATTTCGTAGCCGGCGTTCACCTTGGGCAAAAGGGACCGAGAGGGTTCCCAATTGTACTGCAATCGCCCAGTATGCATGGCGTGGTTGAATATTGGTAAGCGCTTAACGGTTCCCTTTTTGTCATACATCTCGGCGCGAGAGTAGCCATCAAGATGGTAATTCAGCTCAAGGCTATGGTCGGGGCGGACCTGGTAGGCGGCATTGGCCCCAGCCTGGTAGCTTTGGTAGCGGTTCTTCATGTATTTGCTCTCGTTCTGTAGCCGACTGCTGTACCCTCCGCTAGACGATACCCGCCAACGGTTTTCGGGGGAGCGCCACCCCAACCTTTGGGAAACGTTCCACGACATCATGCCCGGCACTACGGTCGTTGTGGGGTCTCCGTCAATATCCACCCCATTGGGAATATCGTAATCTTGAAGCCGCCCGAATGCGCCATCGGTAGACGAGGTAAGGCCGTGGCCCTTAAACCCGAGGTGGAGCGAATGCTGCTGCTGGCCGTAGGAGTAGTAGCTCCCGTGGTACAACGCCTCGGCTGGCTTTGAACGGTCGCGCGTGATGATGTTGATTATTCCCCCAATGGAATTAGAGCCGTAGAGTGCAGAGCCTGACCCCGATATAAACTCTATCCGCTCAATGTTTGCCATGTTGATTCGCTGGAAGTCCACGGCATCGCTCCCCTCCATGCAGAGACGCTCTCCATCTAGGAGGAAGAGGTAGTAATCAGCCCCGAGACCCTGGATGGTCATCCGCTTTTGGCCGCCGTGCTCGTAGTATTCAATACCGGGTATCGCGGTGAGCAGAAGGTCATCGATGGAACGAGGATTGATGGCCTCTATTTCATGCCTTGTCACGACCCTCGTGAGCGCGGGGACATTTTTAAGGACCCTCGGCGTACGGGTGCCCGTTATCACCACTTGGTCGATACGCTCCTCCCGCATCATGCTGCTGTCAGCGGGGGGCATTTGCCCCGCAGTCGTTGTATCTGACGTTGCTTGTGCCATCGCCCCCCCCGCAGCAAAAAAGAGGGTTCCTCCTAGAAATGCTACGTAGCGAAGGGCGCGGAATATGGCGAAAGGATTTGTTTTCTGTATAAACTCCATTTTCTCTACATGTTTTATTTGTAAAAGAAAGCCCCACGGCATCCGGTCCCCTCGCCCCGATTTAGGACGTAGGCTATCCGCATGCCATGGGGCAACAATAGAATAGAACTAAAGGAACTCCTATGATCTCTACTCTGGGAGATAGGCGTATTCAAACTTTAGCGGCATCTGCTTGTAATCACTGGTAAAATCACAACTCTTCACCCTAAAGGCAACCACCTTCCCCTCGGCATCCTTTATCAGCCAAACCTTTTTGCTCGCCTCTGTAGAAGGGGGCATTTTTGTGCCCTTCCTTCTTATAATGTTGTTGGTAAGGCTTGTGTTTATGGGTTCGTTTATATCTTTAGATCCCAGCATCTCCCAAAGAACCCCTATGCCCTTCACATCGGTCTCCCATTTTACCCCTTCTACCTTGATATCCTCCTTAATCTCTGTGTACTCTGTTTTTGCCGCAGCCCCCTTAGCGCCGCAGCTGGTAGACTCGCCTCCATTGGTCTTGAAATCGTAGACGTGGAAGCCTAAGTCCCAGCTCTTGTCATTTTGAGGATCCGTCACCTCTACCACCTTGTTGTCCTTAAAGCTGAAGTAAATCCATTTGTCCCACGACAAAACGTTTAGCTCGTTGGTTTTTATCGTGAGTTGCCCCTTTTTCTGCTCTGTCTTGGAGTCCTGGTCTGTCTTGGAATCCTGTTTTGGCTTGTCGCATGCCGCTGCGGCAAGAACTACTAGCCCCAATGCTAGAAAAATACTTTTCCTGTAACCTTTCATAGTGAATGCTCTTTTTTTACGGTTAGCACAATTTGCTTACAATCACGGTGCAAAGGTACAGGGCTGAGTAATGCCGCGCCCTACCAATTTGTAATGAATTTAAAATGGTCAGAATCGTAAACATTTAGGACGAGGGTGCGTCAGCAGCGAAACTTTGTACACGAGGGGTAACGTCCCAACGGGCACAGTCGCTTTGTGATTGGGTTGCTGCGTGGGCGATGCGCCCATGCGATGGGGAAAATACGTGAGGATGTAGCAGCGGTGACGGTTGAGGAAAAAAGACAATGTCTCTTCTCTCGCTAACTTGTTTTACTTGTTCCTATGAAACCTCAATAGCTTGGGATGTGTCCCCTCACCATCCCAATATTGATCGCAAAATTCAAATTGGCTATCGACTCGTCTATCCCCGCCGAGGTGATGCCCACCGCCTCCCCGTGGGCGTTTAGGAGAACACCACCGCTGCTGCCGTGGTCAATGGGTACGCTAATTTGAATTAGGTCGCCCCCTGCGCGTAGCTGTGATACCTCCCCCGATGAGAAGGTGTTATCCAGCCCTCGGGGGCTACCGATGGCGTACACCCTTTCCCCTACCTTCGGGGTAGTGCTAGCTAGATTGATGTAGCGCACTTGGCTTTGTATATCAACCTGAAAGATGATAAAATCTGACTCTGCATCGTCGTGGTATATTCTACTTACACCATACTCACTTCCGTCGGAGAGTATAATGACACACTGGCTCGGCGATGCGTCGCCGAAAACATGATGGTTGCTCACGGCGACCCCATCGCTCGACACGAAGAAGCCAGATCCTTGGGATGTGGCGTACCCTTCGTCCACATGAATTTTGAACACCGCGGGAGAGTACAGCTCGAATAACCTATCGGGGGTTATCGCTCCGCTTGGGTCTGTTGGTCTTTCCTCTTGGCGTTGGGGAGGGGTGCTGAGAGATGGGGTAGCTGGCTTCTTCACCTTTCTCGCGGACGGCTTGGGACGGGTGGAGCGAGAAGGGGTTATTCTTCTCGTACCGTTGGGTGGCGCAGGCTTCCCAATGCATCCTGCAAGAAGAAGTGCAACAATGAGTACGTTGCACCCAGCTGCACGACTCAAGCTCCATTTGAGCCACTGTAGCCCTTTCATCCCTATTTCCGTTTATCTTTCAAAACGACGAAAAGGCCTTTCCAGCAGCGACCAGAACTAACATACCAAGCCATAAAACGACCCATAGCCTTATGCCTTTTTCTCTTGCATTTACCCCGATGGCTTTGTGTGCCTTCTCTTCGCTATCGCTACTTTCAACCTGCGCAGCGTCATTGTTGGTTTTACTTTGCTGTACAGCTGTAGCTCCTTGGTTTCCTCCGGAGTTAGAGTCGCCTATTTTGCCCGGCTTGGGTACGATGTGGATTAAAAACCGCTGGTTGAGCGATTCCTTCGACTCGCGCATTAGGCCTGTGCCAGAGAGCTGACCATCCCCGCTCCCGCAGATGAGTACCTCGCAGTTTCGCGTGTTGAAACTTATCCCTGCTCTATCCCAGTAGCTCTTGAGGGCTAGCGCACGCTCGTAGCTAAGGCGGTAGTTATATTTATAGCGATCCCACGAAGCTTGCCCCTCTATGATGAGGAGATACTGAATTTCGGGGTACTTGGTGGTGGTGTGTATAACGAAACGCCGCAGCTCCCGCCCCGCATAATTTAGCTCATTCAAAGTCTTTTGCGGCATATCGTCCAACGATGCACTCCCCTTTCTGAAGTGTACGGCTACCGTCAGCTTATGCTTTTTATATTTTGGTATGTACTCAAAATATACGGGATCCAACTCCTTGGTGGCATTGCTTATCTCATCGGCCTTCAGAATTTTTCGTTCCAGCTCTTGGGTCTTCTCCACTGCGTCCTGTTCCTTCTGTTCTGCCGCTTGGCGTCCTTCGTTGAGTACTGCAACAGCCAAGATGAAGAGTACCAACATCACGAAGAAAAGGCTCGTCATCAGGTCGGCGTAGCTCACCCAAAAAAACGATTTCTGATTGCTTGGCATTCCGTCGCTGCGATTTTTTTTAGTGTTTGCTTGGCTTTCTGTACCGCCTCAATGGCCTAGCCTAAGTTTTGAATAAGCGCGTATACGATTGCAACCAACACTGCTGCGAGAGTGAGTACCCCTAGGCCTATACCTAGCCAGATGTATATCTTCGCTCCCGAGTCTGCGGGAGCTTTCTGTTGGGCTCCCACGCTCCCTCCTTCCGTGTGCATGGCACGGGGCTGCATGGCTACTGGCTTCTCCTGCGGCGAGGCATACGGCTCTTGTCTACCCGTGGGCTGGGGTAGCGGGGTTAGTTCGCTGATTAGGGCGTTGATATTCACGTTCATGGTGTCCATTTTCCGTCCCTGCGCCTCTATAGCTGCCGCCATTCTTTCCATGCCGTCGCCCAGCTTCTTGAACCCATTGCTCGCCTCCATGGCTGTAATGCTCCCCTTAATGAAAGTCTCAAAGCTCTCCTGCTGGGAGTGCACGGCTTGCTGTAATGTATCCAGAGCATTGATGCTGTGTTCGGTTTGCTCTTGTACGTATTGGGCGAGTATCTCCTTATTCTCCTCCACGAGATGCCTTATCGAGCTGTCGGAATCGGTTAGGAGAGTGTTAATGTAGGTTTGGCGCTCCTTGAATATGTCAACCTCCTGCTGAAAGAATCGCCCTAGCTGTTCCACCATTCTCGTGCGATCGTTCGCATCGCCTAGCTGTTGGTTGAGGTTGTGAACCTCCTGTAGAAAGCCTTGTACATTCATGATGTACTCGCTCAGCTTGTCGATTTGCTGAAGGCTGTCGCTCAGTCCACGGACTACTCTGGCGTTCACTTGCGCCAATTTATATAAGTCTACCTCTTGGATCTCCTTGAGCAGCGCATTATGGGCATCAGTAGTTTCGTGAACGTTTTGGAAAGCTGAATTCAGTCGTTCAACGTTGGTCTCGAATACGCTGTTGAACGACTGTAGATTGCGTCCTAGCAGCGCCAATGCGTTCCCCGTGTCGGTAGAGAGTACTGGCAACAGAGCAGTTTGCAGCCAGGTGTAGAAACGGTTCTTGTTGGCCTCCGTCGTGCTTTTGGCTGTTTTGAACTTCCACGACAAGAATGTGGTGAATAGTATTCCGAAAAGGCTCGCTAACATAGCTATTGACACGCACCCCATGAGTGCAGGGATGCTCTCCATCAGCCCTGCCCCCGAAAAGTCTCCGGCTATAGCAATGTCCCCTATTCCGATGATGATGCCAACCATCGTACCCATTAGTCCGAGGTAGAGCGGGATTGGCTGGAGTATCGTTATCTGCTCCTCCTCCGCGCTGGTGTACCGTTCCACAACGTCCCGCATAAGGTTGAAATCGCTCGCCGCCCCCTTGTTCTTTTCAAGGTATGCGTTCAAGGCTCCCACAATTTCTTGCAGCGTCCCATTCTTCGTATAAACTTCTATGCGCGCATTCTCCCCCGGCTGTTGGGGCGTACCCATGAATAAATTATTTTCTTCATTGCCCTCCGCAACGCGGTACGAGCTGCTGCCTTTTGGGAATATTTGCCCGAACTCCTTGAGCTTCCGCCGGGTCGCCAGAAGGGTTTTGACCTGCAGGAAGATAATCAGAAGGACGATAGCTATAACTACAACGTGTACCATTTTCTATTAGCTGATCACAATTACGATGGGGTCCTCAACCACCCATATCTCACCATTCAACCGAGCCTTTCCTTCCTTTTTCACCGCTACCTCCGTCGGATTTCCCCTCTTCTCCTCCACTTCGCAGATTGGCTTTAGAAGGCTTCTGTCGTGGCCTAAAATTCGCTTCTTGGCATCATCCTCTAGGGCTAGCGTGATGCGTGCTGTCCGTCCATCGGGTGAGTCTACCATTAGTTTATATAACGACTTCCCTACGTCGTATCCATCCTTCACTTCCCCTAGCTCCAAGCTGCCTGCCGAATTAGAAGGCCTAGCGTAGAGGACTTTTGGTTTGGGTGGCTCCATCCCCTCCGAACCATTCGCCCCCTTGGAGGCCTTTCGGTTCGGCACGCTGCTTAATCCACGCTGAGACGGAGGATTGTTGGCAGTGTTCTGTTGCTTAAACTCATTTTCCAAGTCTCGTTTGACCCATTCAAGCCTTCTGTCAACGATTGACTCCACGTCGGCTGTGGTTAGCTGTTTCTTTCCATTACCCATGGCGAAGTAGAGTCCCGCTCCACCCACGAGCAGCGCAAGCACACCAACGCCTAATGCATATTTCGACTGCTTAGATTGGTCTTCTGCGTCTGTCTGTGGAGCCTTTCCCTCTGCGGCCTTCGCTTTGGGCTTCTCCTTCTCAGCCTTCTTTTTCTTTACCCCTGCGCTATCTGACGACTTCGTAGAGTCGGATTTCTGTTGAGCCGCCCTTCCTTTCCCTTTCTCCTCTTTTGTGTCCTTTCCTTTGTCTTCCTCTTGTCCCTTTTGTGGAGTTCCCTTTGTAGTGCTTACTTGGTTTTCCGTATTGGGTTTGAGGTTCTCCTTATTAAACGGATTGCCACACCCCTGTAGCATGGCAACGAGTAGAAGTAGTACTATCCTTTTCATTCTGACTTCATGTTATATATCTCACGCATCACGGAGTTTATCATCCCGATGATGGGGAAGAAAAACAGCGTCTCCTCAATCTTGCTAGTTCCTGCCGCGGCATCTTCGTTCTCTCGCCAGGCTTTGATTCCGCAGTCTAAGTAGTTACGCAAATCCTTCCTGCAAAGCTGTTTTACCTCCTCTACTATAGAGAGGTCTACTCCAAAATTATCGTAGAACGAGAATTCCTCTCCGAGTGCAAACGTGAAATCGATAAAACGATTCACTTCATCCACTACGGCTGTCCGAAGCTTTTCTTGGTCTATGCCATTGAAATCAGACTTCTCGTCAACGAACGTTTCTCCGTCCACGCCGAGCAGTATCCTGCTCATGGCCTTGACCTGCGTACGCTCTAGGAGTTCATTGGCACTTATCGTTAGCCCCCCTTTGCACGTAAGCATCTTTGGCTGGTCGGGGCGTAGGATCTCAAGCCCCACGCTGGGGTACTCCTTATCAAATACCCGTTCGAAGATTAACTTAATGTACTGCGCTAGCGTACCGTTGTCGCAGGTTAATATGTTTAGCACTTTTGCTCCATTCCCGCTGAAGCTGATATGGCGTGGAAATTTTAGTTCTTCTGAAGAATTCACGCCAGCCTCTTTCAGTTGTATGGCCTTCATTAGGTGGGAGGTATGGTACATTACTGCCGTGAAGAAGAGCAATATAGCGTATTTGCCACGCCCATCGTGGGATAGTAAATCCCCAAACTTTATGGCGTTGTTCCCCATCTTTACCTCTTGGTTCCCCTCCAGGGAAAAGAAGAAATCCACAATGTCAGCCGATCGCTTCTTCTTCTCTATCTCCTTGAGCGTATTGGCTAGTACGTCTAGTTGGGCATCGCGGAGTCGTTTGTCTATCTCGTCTTTGTATTGTCGCACAAAGCCGTTGTCATCCGCATCGGATGCGTAGCCATCGCCGAAAATTGCATTGCCAGCGAAGGTGAAAGAGGTCATATAGCGAGGCGCACCGTCATCTACGAATAGTACATCGGTTGTTCCCCCACCAATGTCAATCGAAATGCCCGTTGAGGTCATTCGCTTTTTCTTTTTGTTGTAGTAGAACGGTGCTAGCGATTCCGATATCTCCTTCACCTGCCCCTCGCCTGCATGGAAAAGGTGGGTGAATTGCTCCTCCCATACCCCCTTGAAGAGGTTAAAACGATTTGTCTGCATGCTCAGAGGGTAGAACCACAGCAGTTCGGTCTTCTCTATGTCGCCCTGCCCCAGTAGTACCTTGTTTCGTATCATGAGCAGGAGGCATTCGATATACTTCTTGGCGCGGATTCTATCCTGTTCTGAGGGGGACCATTTCAGGTCGGTAAACACTTCATTGTACGGCAAAAGCATGCGCTTCTCGTAGGTGAACGGGATGTTTACCATGGCTATCGCATCGGGAAGCTGCACCCAGTTGAGTCCCATTCTCTCCGAGAGCGCAGTGCGCATGGGGTAGCTATAGGGTGCTCCGTTGCCGATTGCATCAGGGATATAGTCAGAGTCAAAGACCTCCTTAATGTACTGGTCAAGCTCCTTGTGGGGATGAAGTTTGAGAACTTGCTCTTCACGCTCCGCGACGGAGAATGCCGAGGACGCCTCATCGTTGTATCTGATTTCCACATGGGTGTTTGTAGTGCCAAAATCTACCGCCACTCGGTACTTCGCACCACCGCTAGGCTCTTGTAGCTTCGGGATTATCACCCCAGATATTGTGGAATCCTCTGTGGTTTTGACCCGGATGTACTCAAACGAGTCTTTCAGTACGTACGCTACCAAATCTATTGATGAGTGCTCTAGACGATTCCCGCTGTTATTGCGATTGCGGTACTCGGCTTTTGCGTTTACAGCCTCGTTTTTACTGTTGAAGAACTCCAGCGTGTACGGTGTATCTCGGTTTGATACAGAGTCTCTATCTAGCAACGCCACGCTGTAGTACGGCGGGATATTCTCAGGGTAGCGAAGGCCGGGGTATATCCCTAGCGTCACCTCGCGCGACAGAATGCCACCCTTGTTCCCATTTAAATCTGGCTCCTTCCCTTCGTAGTACCTCCGTTCGTACTGAACGTACCCGCCGCCCACTATCGGAACACGCAGTACCACCCGCGCGCCATTCCCCCCTAGGGATTCCATTTCAATGGGCGGTTTCCCATTGATGGGCGTTTGAAGGTCTTTCGGAGTGAAGTACTCAAAATACTTCGCCTTTAGCGGCAGGAGGTAGCTCCTGCGCTTGTCGTTCCCTATGGTTCTCCCGCTAAAATATCCATCATTGTTCAGCGGCCAAGGCATGGCCACAAGGTAGTCTTCCAATAGGTCACTAACGGTGAGGTAGGGGTACTTTGACCCATCCACGGGGAGTTTCCTCTCTGCGAGCGGGGCTGGGTCGTAGGCGGGAACCTTGGTATCGGGTTGCCATGGTGCCTTGACATATACTATCGGCTTGTCGAATGGGTCTATCGGCAGCACCAGGGGCATTTTCTCCTTTGCAGCATTCCGCGTGCTCGCAATGGTGAATCCGCTCGAGATGGTGGTCGTCTCCTGTAGGGAACGAAGCGGAATGCCACATATCTTCACGAACTCTTGCCCATTGGGGGTGACGGGAATTGGAGCATACGTCTCCTGAAACACGTTTCCGTCTATTCCTCCCTTCGGAAGCTGTTTAATTACACTGTCGGGCAGCTTCTCACGCTCTGACTCAAGGTAGCGGTGTACCTCGGGGAATTGCGCTGCGAAATCTTTTATAGAGGCCTGCATGCGATACCACCACAGTATGTAGTCCTTATTGCGCGTGTAGAGCGGCCGAATGTACTCATCAAACGGTTTGTCATCGCCGAAGCTGATCGTGTCGCCGATGAATTTGAAATCGTTGGCCGAGGTGAAAAAAAGCGTGGCGGGAGAGGTAGCCCCAATGATGTTGAGACGGCTCTTGGCGCCAGGCCCCACGTAGTTTAGCAGGTATATCTTGTCCATGATGTCGAAGCGGTACTCCGACGCATCCTGCTGTAGGTAGGTTCGGTAGGTTTTGCCCAGCCTGACGTGCGATGCATCTCTTGAACTCTTGAGTTCGGCTAGCTCCTGCTCCTTATCCCACACTAGTATCTCAAGGAGATCACGCCGCTTCTCTATCTCAAAAAAGAGTTGGCCTATATCCAATGCGTCCGACACTAGTTTGTCGTACGCTGATAGTCCGTTTAGGTTCTCCCGTCCATCGGCCACTATTGCAAAGGCACGTTTCACTAGGTCTATACGGGCGAAGGGGGAGGGGATAGAGGTGATCTCTAGGGTCATCTTTGCCCCTTCGGGATCCTTAATTTTGTCAATTGCCCCTTGGCCGAGGTGTTCGCTATCCCCCCAGCCGACGATTGTCTCTTTGCCGCCGCTATGGAGCCGTAAGGTTTTTGCCATGGTCTCTACTCCTGATATTTTTTCTCTACTAAACGCTGCGTTACGATAAAAAACAGCTCCATGAAGCGTTGCTCCTTAGGGGCACTCTTGGCCGGTTCTCCGCAATTACGATTGAGCCGCGCATCCATGAGGTCAATACCTTGCGGCGTACGGTCCCATCCTATCCCCCCCCTTGAAGCCTCCTTGCCGTTGACTATGTCGTAAAGTCTACGTCCTGAAACGCTCAGGTTGTAGGGGGCGAAGGATCTATCGTTGTCCGCAAGCTCTGCCAGCCACCCGATGTACCCAGAGAGAAAACCCTGTAGCGTCGTGTTGAAGTCGGAGCTCCAGAACGCCTCTTTTAGCCCGAGAGAATGCACCCAAGGCTGGCGTTTCACCAGCCTCCTGTTTTGGGGAAATCGTTCCTGCATGTACTTCCCCATGAGTAGAAACTGCGTCATCGGGGCGAATAGCATACGCTGCACTTCAGTGCCGAGGGTTGAGAAAAGAACGGTTTCCACGTCTTCTTCAATCCCATACTCCTTGAATTGAGCGTACGGAGCGTACGTCCTTTGCAGCGAGTCCTGTTCGCACTTTAGCATCTCGTTGTCGTCCTCAATGTTCATGAAGTCAACAATTGCCTGCGCCGCGGCAAACTCCACTAGGTGCGCATTGTTCTTTTGATTATCTCCCCCCTCGCAGTTCTCGTAGATGTTATTGCGCCGATCGCCGATGTAATACATCATGTTGACCGAGGAGTGTTCTCCCGCCACGCTTCTATCGTAGTACTGCAGCGCCGCCTTGGTTTTCCCTATGAACGAGGCAGAGACAATCTCGCTATCATCGCTTGGTCGTACCTTGAAGTAGGGTAGTACGGATATTGCTCCGATGGGTGCCTCGCTGATAGCCTTGCTATTTTTAACGCTTGCATTGTTTTCGCGCAGCTTCTTCAGCAGCAGCGGAAAGCCGCTGGCCCCCGTGCCGCCGAATATTGAACTGACGATGAATATGCGATCCTCTGGGCGGAAGGCGTTGGAAAAATCATCAAAGTCCTGCGACTCATCGAATTGATTTAGCACCACGCTCCCGATGTTTGGGTTGCCCTTGAAGCCCACCTCCATCTTGGCTTCTAGATTGTGGGTTGAAAATAGTATTGATGCCAGTGCGCGATTATTCTCCGAGAGCGTGTCGAATCCGATGAACTCCCTAAAGCGCTTGTTGCGCGTGTCGTTAAGCCGTAGCCGGTAGTCGCTTACTGTCTGCTGGAAGGCGGGACGGAAAAATTGATTGCTCCCGCTGCCGTCGAAGGTTAGCGACTCCCGAATGGTCTGGTACCGTTTCAGCTGCTCAACGGCGCGGGTGACATCCGCATTGGCGTGGTCAGGATCTATGATGATGGGCACAATCGCCTCGGCTTCCATCTTCACCCCGCTCGCCGCCAGCATTGCTAGCGATCGCAGCACCCGTGAACCCGTCCCCCCAATACCAAATATGTATAGCTTCCCTTTCATTACTCCCCTCGTTTTTACTTGAAAAATGCAAACGGTACCCGCTTGGCGCTGCTGCTCCAAATCCTTATAATGAATGTAAGCCCTATGTAGAGCAGCAAGCTTACTATGAAATTCGCAAAACCAAAGCCCAAGCAATTCAATTGGTCAATCAGTACGGAGATAGGGTTACCCTCTTCGTCCATCACGTACATTAGCCCCTCGGGGATATACCCATTGGCGTATCTCGTGTAAACTATCAAATAGCCTACCACTGCCCCTGCAATGCTTGTGCCTATGCCGGTGACTATCCATGATCCCCAGTTGCACCACCGGGGGTGGTTGATGGCATAGTAGTACACACCCAGGATAAACAGCACTATGAATAGAGTTACCGCGCCCACCAAGCCGTAAACGTTTTGATTCGTATACGCCTCCGTAGCAGGGTCGTAGCCCCACATGAAAAAATTTAGGCTCTCGCCGAACATACTCTCAAATAGACTGTATAGTGGACCAAAAATTTCTCCCATGTCACTTGATATTAATCGTTATCGTCCCGTAGTTTTGCTCGTACCCATACGCATCGTGTACCCCGCTGATGAGATGGTGCAGCCCGTAGGTCTGCTCCATCGCGCCCTCTGCCAGCACATTGAGTCCCTCTTGGTCGGTGTAGGTGTCAACCCATGCAGGGAGCTGCGGGACCAAAGATACGCTCAAACTTCCCTTACTCACAATTTGTCCCTTCAGCACCAATTTGATTATATGCGTGTAGGAGGATTGCCGATTGGCCATAGGGCTTACTTCTACGCTGTATGCCTTGTTGGAAACGGTGTAGTTTGCTGGGTCTAGAATGTACTCTTCGGGCAGCAGCAGCTGAGAGAAATCTGCCCCCACGGCTAGCTTAAAGCTCGCTACGTTGCCACGGCTGTTCCCCTTGGCAGATTTAATCGTGTTCTTTGGGCTTTTCTTATCCAGTTTGAAGCTCCCAACGCTCTGCTGTGGCAGGACGCCGTAGGGAAGCGCGGCCCTACTTGCAGAAATCATCAGTACGTTCTCCACCCCGCTCCCCTTGATCTGCTGGATGTCTACCCTCTCTACGATCCGTTTTAGCTGAGCCTGTCGCCCAATAAGCCAAATGAAGTAGGGGCGTGTGCCGTTGAGGTGCTGCGGGTCATCAAATTTATTGTAGAAGATACCGTTGAATTGCGACATCAATCGGAACACTACCACCCCGAGGTCGGGCATCACCGCGAGCTTCTCCCTGAAGTGGTTCTTTATACCAATTTGCTGCGCTATGATGTACTCGTCGGCGTTGTCCTTAACCTTATAGCGCTTCCCGGGGGAGAAAATGCAGTCAGAGATGAAAATCGACACATCATTCTCCTCGGTACGTTTGAGAATGATACCAAGGATGTCTGAAATGTCCGAGGTATTGCGATTTCCGCCCCGGAGCTTAAAGGTTGAGGGTTCTAGGGCCTTGACAAACTCCTGTACATCGGGCCTCTGCTGTAGCACCTGGCTGTTGATGTAGTTGAGTTCCAAAACGTTCTTTGCGGGGCTTTCGGGGCTTCGTTCCCCCAGGTCGGCATGTTGAAGGTCGGATAGGTAGCTATACACCGCATTCTCAAAGTCCGTTGTACCCTTCACGTACCCATCCATGCTGCCTGAATTCTCTAGGTATACGTGTATTAGCGGGGCGGGAAGCCGAGACTCTTCCGTGCGGGCGGGCGGGGTGGAGCTTGCGTTTGACTTGGAAGTGGAGTTTGAAATGCAGCTCCAGAAAAGCAAGGGAAGGAGTAGGGCGCACAGCGTCTCTCTCTTTAGCAGAGCCCATTTTGCATACTTCCCCTGGCATCCTTTTGCGTTGGCGATAGTGCGAGTCCTTGCGCTACCGCTAGAGAAAAACATTGGCATCATCTTATATTCTCATCCCTTTCTTAGTGCAACTTACACTCTTTCCTCCTGCTGCACGCTACTTGTAAATCTTAGTACACCGGTAGCTACCGGTAAAGCCTGTAATGGGTGTATCTTGGCCATCATTGTAGTATGATACTTCCCAGCCCTTGCGTCTTGCAATGTTGCCATTGGCAGCGAGCACTTGGGGCTTTTGAGAGTCTGATTGGTTGTCAAGAGGATATATAATTTGCTCATTAGGCATATAGCTGCGATCGGGTAATGAGCAGAAAAATCGATTCCATGCGCCGGTTGAGAGGCGATTCCCCCAGCAAAGCGCAGCAGTCAGTTTGGAGTTCTTGCTCACGTCTAATGCGGTGAGTTGATTCTCGGCGCAATCCAATGTTTGCAGCTCGGAGTTGTGGCTCACATCTAGTGAGGTAATCCGGTTGTTGGAACAATGCAGCTGGGCTAATGCCTGGTTATGGCGCAGGTTCAGCGAGGTAATCTGGTTGTTATGGCAAAGTAGACTTTCCAGCATAGTGTTGCGACTGACATCTAATGATGTGAGTAGATTAGTGAAGCAGAATAGTATACTTAGATTGGGGTTGTTGCGCAAGTCTAATGCGGTGATTCGGTTGTTGGCGCAGTCCAATGCTTTTAACTCGGGATTGTGGCTCACATCTAGTGAGGTGAGCCGGTTGCTGTTGCCAAGCAGTCCTTCCAGCATGGTGTTGCGACTGACATCTAATGAAGTGAGGCGATTAGCGTAGCAGTATAGCACGTTTAGATGTGGGTTGTTGCGCAAGTTTAATGCGGAGAGTTGATTCGCAGCGCAGTCCAGTGCTTTCAACTCGGGGTTGTTGCGCAAGTCTAATGCGGTGAGCCGGTTGCTGTTGCAAGTTAGATCTTCCAGCATAGTGTTGCGACTGACATCTAGTGAGGAGATTCGGTTCTTGGAGCAGTTTATTCTGTATAGCTGTGTATTGTGGCTAACATTTAACGAGGTGAGCTGGTTTTCGTAACATGCCAGCGTGGTTAATAGCTCGTTGTGGCTAATATTTAACGAGGTGAGCTGGTTTCCGTAACATGCCAGCATGGTTAATAGCTCATTGTGGCTCACATCTAACGAGGTGAGTCGGTTTTCGTAACATACCAGTGCGGTTAATCGCTCATTGTGGCTCACATCTAACGAGGTGAGCTGGTTGCTGGAACAATTCAGCACGGTTAATCGCTCATTGTGGCGCACATCTAACGAGGTGAGCTGGTTTTCGTAACATCCCAGCATGGTTAATAGCCCATTGTGGCTCCCATCTAGCGCTGTGACGTTTTCACCGTTGTTGGAACAGTCTAAACACTGCACCCTCCCGTAGATGGTCATGGTGCTTGCCTTCGCGTCGATTCTCCTCATAATCTCTCCAATTGTGGTGTCTACGCTAGTCGTAAAATCCGTTTCGCCGCTGACTATTCGCACAGGGGTGTTATTTTCTAATCCCGATAAGCTTAGTACTATGGTCTCTCCCTTCTTCACTGTAAGGGTGATGTAGCGTTCCATATCAACCTCTTGGGCTCGTATGCCAAGAGGGAACATTGCGAGACCAAGAATGCATGCAAACGCCACTGTAAGTGCGCGAAATGGCAATACGGTTCTTCTCATTGCGTTATAGAGTTTAATGGTAAAACATTCTCGCAAGATGTTCTTCTTAGTGCAACTTACACTCTTTCCTCCTGCTGCACGCTACTTGTAAATCTTAGTACACTGGTAGCTACCGGTAAAGCCTGTAATGGGTGTATCTTTGCCTTCGCTGTAGTACGATACTTCCCAGCCCTTGCGTTTTGCAATGTTGCCATTGGCAGCGAGCACTTGGGGCTTTTGAGAGTCTGATCGGTTGTCAAGAGGATATATAATTTGCTCATTAGGCATATAGCTACGATCGGGTAATGAGCAGAAAAATCGATTCCATGCGCCGGTTGAGAGACGATTCCCCCAGCAAAACGTAACAGTCAGTTGGGAGTTCTTGCTCACGTCTAATGCGGTGAGTTGATTCCCAGAGCAATCCACGGCTTTCAATTCGGGATTGCGACTCACGTCTAGTGAGGTGAGTCGGTTATTGTGGCAATGCAGCTGGGCTAATGCTTGGTTATTGCGCAGGTTCAGCGAGGCAATTTGGTTGTTGTAGCAATATAGATTTTCCAGCATAGTGTTGCGACTTACATCTAATGATGTGAGGCGGTTAGTATGGCAGAGTAGTGCGTCTAGATCGGGGTTGTTGCTCACATCTAGTGAGGAAATCTGGTTGTTGGAGCAGTCAATGCTGCATATGATAGTAGCTTTGCTCACATCCAGAGAAGTGAGCAGGTTACTGTGACAAGACAGCATCACTAGATTTTCGCTTACATCTAGTGAAGTGAGTCGGTTCATGTAACAAAACAGCCAAGTTAATACATCATTGTGGCTCACATCTAACGCTGTAACGTTCTCATCATTACGGGAGCAGTCAAAATGCTTTACCTTGCCGTAGATAGTCATAGTGCTTGCTCCAGCATCAATTCCCCTCCTAAAGTCTCCAACGTATCCAATGTATCCTCCTTCGTCATAATCAACAGTGAACGTAATATCTGTTTTGCCGCTGACTATTCGCACAGGTGTGTCATCTTCAAATCCCGACAAGTCCAGCCAGATGGTCGCTCCTTTCTTCACTGTAAGGGTGATGTAGCGCTCCATATCAACCTCTTGGGCTCCTATGCCAAGAGGGAATATTGCAAGCCCAAGAATGCATGCAAGCGCCACTGTAAGTGCGCGAAATGGCAATACGCTTCTCATTGCGTTATAGAATTTAATGGTAAAACATTCTTGCAAAATATTGCATACAGCAACGCCCCGTAGGGCATCTGCCTACGGGGAACAGGGAAATGTATAACTGATTGTGGTTCTGCTAGTTGCGGTGCGCTATCGCCGGGGTGGGGGGGGGCAACATGCTGACACACAGCGACTTATGCGCACCTCTCTAGAGGCGGCAGTCTCTGTGTTGCCCTTCGCTATTATCCCTTCTTGCACCATAGTAGCTGCAAAGATAATGCGAATTTTATTTACTACAAAAAAAACAATGTGTCGCGCTGCCTTGTATTACATCGCAAGCCGTGTTACCACTGCAAGGGAATGGATAGCCGATGGGCAAAATTGACGGCGGTACGCCAAGGGCATCTTTTCCCATAGCCATCAAATCGGCGCATTCTGAGAAACAAAAATAGCCGTTGCGTCACATGGACGCAACGGCTATAGCTTAGACAATGAGAACTTTACTCTGCGTCAACTAGCGAAAGCATGCCGACGCCCATCCCCGCTTTGCCATCCTTAAAGCTATAGAACAAATGGTACGCACCCGTTTTTGAGCAAACCCAATCGATTGACTCATAGTCCGCGCCCGTCGCCTGATTGTACGTTGTCGCCATCAAACGGTTACTATCATAGAGCTCTAGTTTTAGCACTCCATCGTAATCCGATGAGCTGGCAATCGTGAAACGATACTTGTTCCCCTTCTTCAGTATAATCGGGTAGCGTTGCACCGTTGGGGGGTCCGACGCGTCGATGCGCACCTTGAAGTCACGCAGATACGTTGCATCAGGACCTGCAATGGCTCCACAAATATCCAGCAACTCATCCTCCGTCTGCGCCCACGTTGGCATCGGCAATGCAAACAGCGCAGCTATTGTCAACAATACGATAATATGCCTCTTCATTTCCACGCCTCCTATTCGTTCGTCGATATCATTTCGTTACGCATTGAGATTATACGCCCCATAATCTCATCCATCAGCTCGGGCGAAGCCTCTATGAACTGCTTATCCTTTTGCACAAAGGTAATCTGTCCGTTCACTTCCTTCATCTCGGGTTCTCCCTTCTCATACGTTATCTTCACCTGATCGTAAAGACCCTTCAAGGACTCTATTTTCTCTGCGAGGTCTTTGATGTTCGGATCCTGCTCATACATCCGGAGCAACGGAAGTAGCGTCGCTATTACGATTTTCTGGTCAGCTACGGTCTCCGTCATCTGCGAACTCTTCGTTTGCTGCGCCACGCGGGATGCCAAGTACATCCCCTCGGTCCATACGCCCGCCACGATGACGATACTCAGCGATGAACGGTTCGTTTCCCGCAGGTATTTGTCAATACCGTTGTAACTCTGTTGAGAGATTACTATGAGCGAGTCAAGGCTCTCGTTGTTCGTTGCTAAACGCTTCAAGCTGGCAAAGTCAAAGAACTGACCTACCTGTATGCCGTCGGCCAAGTCCTTGACTACCGATATGTAGCTGAGGACTTCCGATGTCTTCTCGTACATGTTGAGGTAGCCCAAGTCTGTACCGTAAAGCCCAAGGCCCAATGCCTTCTGAAAGTTCGTATTGAAGTTGGAGGCAGCCTTCGTGGGAATCATCAAATCCTTATCAAACGGCACCTTCAACCGCTTGATCAACGCTGCCGTCTCCACTGGCGACGATATGTTCTCTACCATTTCGCCTATCACGCCCTCCTGCACCACAGGGGCTTTGTTCGCCAATGAATCGGGGATGTCAAAATCCGCATCGATCCCTGACCTTGAACACTGACTGCACCCTGGCAGCAACGCTACGCCAACCAGGACTATCAGTAAAATACCTTTCATTCTCAACCTCATAGCTGTCTACTCAAATTTATTGCATCGCGCTAATGTACATCTTTTTTCCCAAACCGTTTGAACAAACTCCGTGCCTTACCATTCACCCACTGCGCAAGGGTGCCAAGTTTACGTAGCGCTTCGTAGTAGAGCATGATGTATAAAACTATTGACATGCTCCAAATCACTGCTAGGTTAAAGTAGTACGTATCAAAGTAATGCCCTGCGAAGTACTTCCTCGGCGCAAGGAAGTGCGACCGAAAATCAAAGAAGTTTCTTGGCAAGGGGTCTCGATACACGGGGTCGTACTGCTGCACAAGCTCGTCTTTATACTGTAGAATCTTATTCTTCTCAAAGACCTTCAACGCCAAGTCGGAAATGCTCTCATTGTGGTACGCGGCCCGCTTCCCTTCGTAAAGGGCTGCATCGCTCTTCATTAGGTGTGTTACGATAGCATCGCGTCGCTGATTGTTCTCTTGAAATATCTTACTGTAGTGGTCGTTCAGCTCCTCCAAGTAGCCCAGTGTCTCGTAGAGCGTCACCTCGCCTGCCTTAGATGGGTATAGCGAATCGAGGTAATTGTATGGTATTTCAGGGGCGGAGTAGTTACTTTCCAAGAAAAGTTCATGGCGCAGCACGGCCAACGCATCCGCCACCTTCCTTTTCACTTCCGCGCTATCCGCTTCGCCTAGGTGTTCTATGCAGTAGTTCACCCGCTTCTCCAGCTCCGGGATGTAGTACACCGTTTTGTAGTTGGCGTTCCGCTCCGCCTTCTCTATCTCGTAGAAGTGCTTTTGGAATTCGTTATCCTTAAACTGTAGCACCACCAGCGCCTCATACCCCCACTTCGTAGGCATCAGCTCCGCTATCCCTGGGACCCTATTGAAACTCCCAACGGCACGGTTTAGCTTCTCGAACGAGAACATTGCGCCTGAAAGTATCATCATAGGAATCATCAGCAGCGGTATTACGATGTACACCGTCACCGCTGAGTTAAACGTGGCGGATATGTTTAATCCTATCAGGTTCGCGCATACCGACGTTGAAAAGAGGATTAGCCAGTACTCCAGGTTTAATCCCCGAAGGTCCAAAATCGAATTCGCTATCAGTACGAACGTAATCGTCTGAATTGCTGATAGCACCAGCAGGATGAACACCTTACTTAGAAGGTACGACCCTCTGCTGAGGTTAAGATACTTCTCTCGTTTAAGAATCTTACGATCCTTGAATATCTCCTCTGCGCTGACCATCAACCCTATAAACAGGGCAACGATTAGCCCCATAAATATGTATATCGGGATGTTCTCGTTGTCACGAAAAACGTATACATCGGAATTAGGATCGGGAATGTACCGAATGACAAACGCCAAAATGAACGCCAGGATGGGGGTCTCTAGCAGGTTCAGTATAATATACTGCCGATTACTCACCTTGGAGCTAACATCCCGTGCGGTGTAAATCAAGAACTGCTTAAACTTTGAGGGTAGGTTCAGCGTCTTGGGCGGTGGCACCTTTTGTTCCTCAACGTTAGCGGGATGTACCTCCTTGCGGTAGCGTTCCTCCCAGCGGTTCGGCTGCACCTTGCGTTCGGTGGTATATCGCCCGAACTCATCCACCTCCCGCGCCTCTATAATGTTGAATATAAGCTCTGGGTTAACGTTGCCGCACGTTGGGCACTCCCCCACGTCGCTATTCACCTGCGCGTCGGCACGCTTAAAGTACATCACCGCCTCCACGGGGTTCCCGCTATATATCAGGTAGCCCCCCGTGTCAAGAATCAGCATGTTGTCGAACATCTTGTAGATCTCCGACGATGGCTGGTGAATAACCACAAATATCAGTTTCCCTTTGAGCGTCAGCTCCCGCAGGAGGTCCATGACGTTCTCTGAGTCCCGTGACGACAGCCCAGAGGTCGGTTCATCAACAAAGAGTATCGACGGCTCTCGGATGAGCTCAAGCGCAATATTCAACCGCTTTCGCTGCCCCCCCGAAATCATCTTGTTGAGCGGCGACCCCACTTTCAAATCCTTCCGCTCTAGCAGCCCAAGGCTCAGCAACGTCTTGTCGACCAGCTCTTCGAGCTCTTCCTCGCTCTTATCCTTAAAGCAGAGCTTCGCGCTGTAGTATAGGTTTTGGAACACGGTCAGCTCCTCAATGAGCAAGTCATCCTGCGGGATGACTCCTATGGTTCCCTCTAGCGCCTCTGCGTCTTCGTAGAGGTCAAGCCCGTTGATTTTCACGGACCCTTCCGATGGGCGACCTGATCCCGAGAGGGCATTGAGCAGCGTAGTCTTCCCCGCGCCGCTGGCGCCCATAATGCCCACCAGCTTCCCATGCTCCTCCTGAAACGAAATGTTGTGAAGCCCTATCGCTCCGTTCGGAAACCGAAAACTTAGGTTCTCCACTATGAACGATATCGGCGTAAGGCTTAGGTCGGCTAGGAAGTGCGACACCACATCGGTGTAGTACGCCGGTTTGCCCTTGGGAAGCTTGATGCTGCTCCCGCTGGCAAATAGGTATATCCGACGGCTATCAAGCGGCAATCCGTTTAGATAGATATCCTCATGGCCCGCGTAGCGGAGAAAGTAAAGATCCTCCGACTTCACCTGGAGGATAATCAGCGGGCTATCGAGTGCCTCTGTCGCTATGTACTTACACTCGCTGCTCGCTGGCGGCTCAGCGTCGATGAAAAGAATGCTGCTACGGTCAAGCTTCGCGGGGTCCTCCTCTTCTACGAAAACTTTAATGTCGTCGTACTCCTCGGCTTCAACCTTGAACACCTCGGCCACAGTGTCAATAATGCCCATACGCTGCTCGGAAAAATTCCGGTTCGTATTCACGAGCTCAAACAGACGTAGTAGCACTACTACCTTCTGTTTCTGCGTTAGGGTCTTATTGATTTTCTTGCAAATGCCGAGGATCCGCACGGAGTCCCGTACCGATGTCAACTTCTTCGCCCCCGACCGCTCCGCGGTGGAAGCCGCAAATTGATCGAACAGTGCCAAATATTCCCTTGCAGAGTCTGCGTTTATCTGTTGGAGCAAGAAGGTCTCCACGTACGCGCGCTCCTCCTCAGTCACGATGCCATCATCCTGCTTCGCGATTATCGCGAAGAGCTGCATCAATGCCCTAAGTATCTCTTCACTCATTCTCTCGTGCTAACCATTGTTTTTATCTCCCCCCGCAAAAGGAATCGCCGCATCCCATGCGAAAAAGCTACGCAGCACCTCCGCGCTACGCTATCTCGTACGCCACCTGTTCAAATGGCACCCCCACAATCTCTGCGTACTCCTTGCCGGCCTCCTCCATGTCTTCGTCATCATCGGGAAAATACCACCGTACCACCACCTCGTGCCCGCCGTCGTGTATCTCCTCCAGCTTCATCAGTATATCCAACAGCAGCTTAGAACTCGCCGTGTTAAAATACACCAACTTGAAGGCAAAGACCGTCTTGGCGTTGGGGCTTGCGGCGTACTCATCGAGCCACGATAGCACGGGCGAGTAAAAGGCTGTCACATCCTCCGGCAACGACCTCCCCGATATCTCAAATATATCATTCGCAGCATCAAGCGTTACCGTCGGCGTGTCGTCCGTACCTAATATCTTTATCGTATCCATGTCAATTAACTCTTTTCCTTTACTTGCTCTACTTACGACTTATTGTTGATGTCAATGTGAAAAACTGGTGTCCCTCGTCTATCTCCATGAAATGGTATTCCAACGGATTCCCGGTCTTTCGTACTATGTCTATAAAACCAAGGCCCGCGCCTCCCTTCTCCGATAGCGTGCCCGCACGCATCCGCTCCTTATAGAGGGTATTCAGGTCCTCCTTGCTCATGGCGTTTATCGTGTCAAGGCTCTCCTTAAGTTGCTCCACTTTGTTCTGCTCTACCAAATTGCCCGAGATCACATGGTAGCAATTCTCCCCACGGCTAACCAAAAATATACCCCGTCCGGCGTATTTATGGTCGGCAAGCCCAGGCGTATCTGCGTGTTTACTAACGTTCTGCAGGCACTCCACCATCACGTGGAACACCTTGCGCTGTACTGACCCCTCCTCTTCCTCTTTCGCCATCTCCATCTCCGCGAGAGAGGTGAAAGCCTTGGTTATCTGGTGTGTTATCTCCCCCTCGTACACTAGCGTAATCTCACGCTCCTGCATCTGTGAATACACGCCGTACACAAAATCTAGAAAGCCTTTCACTCCCTGCTTGTCTTCTAACATCTGCTTCGCTCCTCCTCTCTTTTCAAAACTCTATCCCTATCAGTAATACGTCATCAAGCTGTTTATGTTGCCCACGGTGCGCCACGTAGTCGTCCGCTATGTATTGGGCGAGTTTGGGCATTGAGAGCTCACGCTGCTCCACCAGTAGCTCCCTGATATGCTTCGGGCTATACTTCTTCATCCCCGAAACGCCCCCCAGCTGGTCTGGCAATCCATCCGAGAAAAAGAACACCCTATCGCCCTGCTCTATGGGTATAGTATAGTTCGTGAATGGATCCTCCTCCACCCGTTCGTGCGGTATCCCGCCTATCGCCTTGCGGTCGCCCTTATACTCCGTCAGCACCTCCCCGCGCAGATGGTAGAGTGGGCGGTGCGCCCCCGCAAACTCCAGGGTCTTCGTCTTCGGGGCGTACTTGCAAAGTGCGATGTCCATCCCGTCCCGCGCATCGGCATCGGGCCGATCCTGACGGAGCGTTTTACGCACTCCCGCATGCAGATGGTCGAGCACCTCTGCTGCCGTGTAGCTTGCATCGTGGTCCACCACGTTGTTCAACGTGAAAAAACCAATGAACGACAGTAGTGCCCCCGGCACGCCGTGCCCCGTGCAGTCCACCGCCGCAATGTATAGGTAATCATCCTTCTTGAAGAACCATGGGAAATCGCCGCTAACCACATCGCGCGGCTTGTAGTACATGAATGAGCGGGGAAAATGCTGCTGAATCAGCTTTATATCCGGCAGTATGGACCCCTGGATTCGCTGCGCGTAGTTTATACTCTCCGTTATCTTGCGATTCTTATCCTGAATCTCAGACTCAATGCGCTTCGCCTCGGTTATATCGTGCCCCACCAGGAGTACAGTTTCCAAGATCTCGTCCTCAAATTCTGGAATGGCTGCCAAGCGCAGCGTTGCCTCCCCGTCGGCCACCGCCACCGTCACCTCTTCCTCCCATTTCTTTTGCGTATCTCGCACCCCTTCTATCGCACGCTGGAATGCAGAGGAAAGCACTTCGGGAATGTTTAACTCTCCGAGTTCGTGGTTGAGTAGCTCTTCGGGTTTGAGCCCTAAATATCGCTCCACGATGGGGTTTGCGTAGTGGAACAGCTGGTCTAGGCTCAAACGGATAATCATATCGAGCGAGTTCTCGGAGAGCGACTGCATCCGGCTCTTCATGCGCTCCTCCTTCTCCGCCCTGAGCCGCTCGGTGATATCTCTCGAATTCAGTATTATACCTTTAATCGCAGGGTCATCGATCATATTGCGCCCCGTAGCCTCCAGCGACACCTTCTGCCCATCACGCTTCATGAAAACGTACTGAATCGTCACTGGCACCCGGGGCGACTCCAGTAGCTGGTCAAACATCCGCCGCAGAAGGTTCTGCCCCTGCTGCGTCAGTCGCTCATGGTCCTTCCCATCCATCATCTCATCGGGGGAATACCCCAAAATCTTTGTCACTGACGGGCTTATGTACTTTATCTGTTGCTGATCATCGTATATGGTAATCACCTCCGACGCATTCTCCAGCAACGAGTGTAACAGACGCTGCGCATTCTCTGCCTCCTTTATCTTGCTCTCCAAACGCGTATTGGCATGCGCTAGCTCCTCGTGGGTCTGCTGCATCTCCTCGGCGTTCTGGCGCAGCTTCTCCTCGTTCTTACGCAGCTCCTGCGTCATGTGCTGCGCCTCGTGCAGCAGCGTCTCGGTGCGTTGGCTGATACGCAGGTTGTATACCGTTCGTGCGATGATTTCGCCTACCTCCGAAAGGAACCGTATGTCGCGGCTACTAAACGTCTTCCGCACTGAGGCGAACTCCACAACCCCCTGCAGCATGTCGTTCGTCACCAGCGGTACTAGCAGCAAGCTCTGCGGACGCTGATCCCCAAGTATGCCCGACGATATGGTCACGTAGTCTTCCGGGATCTCGGTCCGGTACACTATCTGCCGCTCGTAGGCGCACTCCCCGAGCAGCCCTTCGCCGATTCTGAACGACTGTTTCACATACTTCTCTCGGGCGTAGGCATACGTTGCAAGGCTCTCCAGCAACTCCTTATCCGCATCGTAAATGTACAGTGCCCCTTGCACCACATCGATGTACTCCACCAGCTTGCGGAGCACCTCAAGCGTTAGCTCTTTGATGCTATTATGCAGCCGCAGCACGTAGGCCACCTCATCCTTCCCCTTGCTCATCCAGTTGCTATCCGTCTCTTTGCGGTTGGTTTCAACTAGATTATCACGCATACGCAGCAGAGAGGTCCCCAAAACGTCTTCATCCCCTTCCACCTGAAACGCAGCTTGGTAGTTCCCCTCTCCAATCTCCTTGGCAAAGGCTGCGTTGCGCGCTATTGCGCGCTCCTTCTTCTCCAAATCAAGTCTTAGCGTCTCTTCTCGCCAGCTCTGGCGGCGGTAGTACACCGCAAAAAAGAGCCCCCATGCTAGCGGCAGCGCGTCAAGGAAATAGAGCCCCGGCTGTTCCTGATGGATGTATACTATCCCATCGAGCGTTAGGCGTATCTCAAAGTAGCGCGCACTCACCACCCATCCCAAAAACACAAAGAACAGCCCTGCTGCAAATACCAGCAGCACTATCTGTACATTGCGTTCCCGTATCCTTTTTAGCAAGCCTGATAGCATACCCTATTCCTCTACTCTTTTGCCGACCGCAGCTTGGCGAGTCGCGTCGCGTAGGCGCGTGTAAAAGCCTCAATGAGCACGCGCTCATCGTTTGACAATGCCCGAAAGAAAGCCAGTTCAAATGCCCCCCACACTTCCTCTTCTCCTCCCCCAAAAGGAACTATTAGCAAGCGCGATGGTACGCTCCGCCCAAGCCCCGACACGATTATTGAAAAATCTTCCGGAATATCTTCAATGTATAGTGCCTCCCCATTCGCGATCGTCTGCCCTGTCAGCGACTCGCCTAGCGCAAAGCTCTCTATCGGCTTCTCCACCGAGGCGTATGCGTATGTTGCGCCGAGCGAAAAACGATCCTCTTGGCCCTCCCGCTGATACACCATCCCCTGCGCCAGCTCCCACTCGCGCCCCGCAATCTGAAAATACCTAGCCGTCAGCTCTTCCTCGCTATCTCCCTGTAGTTCTTTAATTACTGACCCCTTCACCCGCTCGCGCTCCGTTGCATCCTGCTCTGCCTTGCGCAGTGCTGCTTCCCGCTTTTCCTTCTCTTCCCGGAGCGTATCCCGCTCCTCCTCAATGACCCGCGCTGCGCGCCACTCCGCTTCGTATCGTGTTCGCAATAGCTGGTATGACCTATGCATTAGCCCCGCCGCCACCACGAGAATCAGCCCGAGAAGCACCGATGTCCAAAACGCCCACCCTAGGCGTAGCGTGCTATTGTACATCATGATTAGCAGCACCGACACCACCACCACCGTCAGCGTCACCACTCCGAGCCCCGGCTCTATATGTCTTTCCCGCTTTACACTCATAGCACGCCCTCTAGCATAACTCCTCCAAGTACTTTATCAGCCCCTCCGTCGTCATGGCCCTGTCCACCTCGGTGCGCGCCATTGCGGCCTGCGGCATTGTGGGCACCTCGCATTCTGTTGGATCCTGTACCAGGGCCACGCCCCCCAGCTGTTTCAAGTAGCGCAACCCGTCCGCCCCATCGCTATTGGCGCCCGAAAGCAGTATCCCCAGCGCCTTTTCGCGATAGGCCCGCGCCACTGAGTAGAACGTCAAGTCAATCGATGGGCGTGAATGGTTCACCATTCCCTCCGTCGATAGCGCGAAACGCCCCCCCAGCTCCACGTACATATGGTAATTCGCGGGCGCTAGGTATGCGTATCCTTCGCGTATTGACTCTTTATCGTAGGGCTCCACGACCGGCATGCTCGATTTGAGCGACAGCGCCTCTACAAACCCCGACCGCACGTGCTTCAAGCGGTGCATGCATAGAAATACCGGCAAGGGAAAATCGTGCGGCAGCGCATGCAGCATGCGCCCCACCACCTGGAAGCTCCCAGCCGAACCTCCTATCACCACTGCCTTTATCTCACGACCCACTACGCACCCTCCTATAAATGCTCTCCCGCTCGTTAAATGCTGTAAAAGTACTGCAATTCTGCAAATTTGCCAAACGCTCTTGCACTCCTAGCGCCAAGTAGCCGCCCGCACGTAGGCTCTTTGCCAGCACTTCAAGGTTGCGGTAGCACAGCGTTGCGTTGAAATAGAGTAGTTGATTCCTGCATAGCACTAATGATGATCCCTGCTTAGGGGGTAGTGAAAAAACAGGCCGTTGCTCCACGTACTGCACGTGCGGCAGTAGTTTCCCTACAAATACTCTATGCCCATTGCGTTCCGCCACGTAGTCTGAGAATTGCCCGCGCAGCTGGCAGCGAGTGAAATTAGCTGAGTCTACATCCGTCGCACGCACCGGCATGAAGCCTGTCGATGACTGCTGGAGCATCCTCGCGCCCATGTAGGAGCTGTATACTGTGCACTCGTCATAGCCCAGCTCCTCCAGCAAGATTAGCAGTGAGAAAAGTTCCTCTCCGCTGTCAAGCGCAGCCTGCCATATCGTAAAGCTTGTCCCTTCCCGCGATGTCAGCGATGGCAGCACTGTGTCGCGCAGGTAGCGCCAAAAGGAGGGATCCCGAAACAGTTCGGTCGTGTTCGGTAGTACTGCCAATAGAAAACGGTCGTAATCTTCCCGTGGCCCATGCTGTAGCATGTCGTACAGCGCATCTACGCTTGGCAGCCCAAGTTTTTCTAATGCCACCCCCAAGCGCCGCACGAATATTGTCAGCGAAAAATCACTGAAGTCATCTCCAAAACGCCTGCGCACCAGCTCCATCACGCTGCGCGCCTCCTTAATGCCTACCTCGAGTGCCTGCGTCATAGCGTATGCTCTCCTTCATCTTCCCCTTCACGGACTTTCTCGCACCGCTGCGTGAAGGCTGCACCAAGCACGTAGTATCCATGTTCGCCGCTGTCAAGTTCCTTGCTTGATAGCGAAAGCTGTAGCATGAGCCATGTCCCCTCCTGAGCTATACGCACCACCACGGTATACACCTGCCCTTTCTCCGCCTGCTCCGCCACCCCCTCCACGCTCGCGGCGGGGTCGCCCTCGCGCAGCACCTCCAGAAGGTTGCTGCCCTTCCAAAATGGCAAACCCCACGCTTCGCCGAGCTGCGCCATGCGCTGATTGCACGAACGCAGCACCAGCGCCTCGCTTACCTCTCCGTATAGGAAGCTCGCGCTCAGCGCTCTCTCTAGATGGAGAAGCTGTTCGCGCCGCTGCACCATCGCCTCCTGCGTGGCGCGTACCTCTTCTAGGTTCTGACGCATTGCCTCCTCCTGCTCGTGCATCTTCTGCCGCTGTGCTTGAGATTCTTGCAGCAGTATCGCTGTGCGCTCATTGCTTTGCGCCGACATCAACGTTGAAGCGATACTCTCCGACAGCTGCTGCACGAACTGAATCTCATGCGGAGAAAAGGCCGTTAGCGTGGCCATCTCTATCACGCCGTATAGCTCCTCGCCGCTCTTTAACGGCATGAGCAGCAGGGCGCGGGGCGGTGCTTCGCCTATCCCTGAGGTTATGGTGCAGTAGTCTGCCGGTATCTCTGTGAGGTACGTCATTTCGCGTTCCAGCGCGCATGTGCCAACAAGCCCCTCGCCGAACGCGACACGATCCTCTAGATATTTCTTTCGTCCGTAGGCCACTGACGCCTGTAGGCGTAGGTACGTATCCTGCCCCTCCATCTCCGTGATGTAAAAGCCTCCCTCCACGGCCCCCAGGTGCGTCACCAGCTGCTGCAGAACGTTGTCGGTCAGACTCTGAATGTCGTTGCCATGTTCGCGCAGAATGCGCCCAAACTCCGCAATGCTGCTGTTCATCCAGTTGCGCAACGACTCCTCCTCTTTCTGCTTCGCGGTCTGCTCTATCCCCATCTTTATGCGCCCCCGCATCTCTAGTAGCGCATTGCCCAGCACATCGTTCGGACCTAGCGGCTCGTACTCTGCCGAAAAGTTCTGCTTCCCTATCTCTAGTGCAAAAGCTGCTGTCTTGCCGAGTCCCTCAATCAGCTTGTTGACCTCTTCGCTCACCACCAAGACATCTGCCCCCTTGCGCTTCTCCAGCTTCGCGGGGTGTTCTCCTCGCGCCAACGCCTCCAAGCGGGAACGCAGTGCAACAACATTCTGCACCGGCCGTTGCACCACGAGGTAAACCAGTAGCCAAACCGCTAAGAACGAAAGAATTAGAACCAACACCATCACCCGGCGCAACTCCCCGCGCAACGTGCTATCAATATTGCGGTCATGCTCCACTGCCACGTAAACCCGTAGCGACTGCGAGTAGTAGTAGCTTATTTCCAGATTCCCTTCAGGCGCATTCCCAAAGTTGTAGGCCATGGTGCCGCACCGCTGTGGCGATCGGCCCATTTCCACGAGGGCTTCTTGCGATAGACGTGCGTTGCGCCGAAAAAAATGGAATCGCACCTCCCCGGAGGGCTGCACTACGAATGGGTACATCGTTTGTCCCATCAACGGATCCCGGAAAAGGGGCCGCACCTTGCGGTCCGTGGCTGAATCCACGTTGACCAAATCTACGCCCATCGCTTGTGTCGCCGCCTCTAGGTGGATGGCGTAATGTTCAAGCATATCCCGCATGCGCTGCTGTTCCTGCGAAAGCGCCTCCCGGTAGAGCCAGTATAGGCCCGGCCACAGCAGCGCTATCGCCACCAATGCGCTCAGCATGCTGAAACGCATGCGCATGCGGTCCTCCCACTGGCCCCAGCTCACCTGCTCCCTACGCATCGCGATCCCTCCCGTTTTACGTATACCTTTGATAGCCGCGTAAAGCGGTCGGCCCACACGCCCACAACCGACTCGTGCATTCCAAGAACCAGCACTCCCCCGGGTTCCAGCAAATTGTAGAACAGCTCAAACAGACGGTTCTGCAACGCCCGGTTGAAATAGATTATCACGTTCCGGCAAAATATTATATCGTACTTCCCTCCGAATGGATTCTGCATCTGCAACAGGTTATTCCGCTTGAACGTCGGGCGCGACAGCAAAAAATCGTGTATCCGTATCTTATCCCGCTCCTTATCTATTGCAAAGTACTTCGAGTAGGGCACGTCAAGGGCCTCCTCATAGTTCAGCGGGTTCGTATTGATGACCCGGTCAAAATTATCTAGATACTGTAGATTGAAACGGAACCGATAGGTGCCCCGCGTGGCATCCGCAAGCACTTCGCTATTCAAATCCGACGCGTATACGCTCGTTCGCTCCATCATGCCCAGCTCGTTGAGCAGCATCAGCATGGAGTACACCTCCTGCCCCCGTGAGCATCCTGCGTGCCACACCCGCAGTGCCTGCTCTCGGCGAAAGAGCGGCAACACCTGGCCCCGAAGGCACAGCCACATCGCTGGATCCCGAAAAAGTTCGCTCGTATTCACCGTAATCCTATTCACCACGTGTTCCCCATAGCTAGCATCGCTGTCCAAACGCTCCAATAGCTCCTCGAAGCTGCAGCTCTCCTCCTCCAGCAATCGGTCTACCCGCCGACGCAACGACTTCTCAGAATACTCCGAAAAATCGCACATCGTCGCCTTGAGTACAGCTGCCGAAAACAGCTCAAGCTGCCCCGCCTCGCCCTCTACCGGATGTGTCTTCATCTGCGCCATGCTCGCTCCGTCCCCCTCCCATATCCCACGCAGGAGGTCAAAACTCTCCATTTCTCAACGCGTAAAGGTAACCATTTTCCCGCATTTGCGCCTCGTCACCCTCAAGGGTAAAATGCATGAATAGTCAGTAGTGCACCATTGAAAGTGTCGCTATTTAGAGGGGGGTAGAGCCGCCCTTGCAGCCCCGTCCGTAGGATGGTCTCGCAATAGGGGAGACCATCCTACGCAGCTATACTATTCCCCGCATTGATTTTACGCGTGCAATATGCCGCCAGGGTCAGTCTTTCAGACTGTTTTGCCCTATGGGGCAAAGGGACCGGGGGGTGCCCCCCCCGGCTATTGAGAGGCCGTCCTACGGACGGGAAACGCAGCGGCCGCGCCGTCCCCCCCTAAATATCTGCGTTTGCGTTAGCGTGGGCAATTGTAAATGACCGCACATACCGTTTCGCTACCCGCTGCGACATGGTTCTGCGCATTATGCAATAGCCGCCAGGGTCAGTCTTGCAGACTGCTTTTGCCCTATGGGGCAAAGGGACCGGGGGTTTGAAAACCCCCGGCTATTCAAAGACCGTCCTTCGGACGGGAAACGCAGCGGCTACGCAGCACCCTCCTAAATAGCTGCATTTGCAATAGCGTGGGCAACCGTACATTTCGCAACATGCAGCGACCATGGTC
>QWCB01000162.1_pt1 | contig 73494 bp, 52 predicted proteins | sample 1972511 | NCBI WGS metagenome assembly QWCB01 (sample SAMN09866719, study PRJNA288562) | Human gut metagenome isolate term5_stool, whole genome shotgun sequencing... | isolation source: gut | host: Homo sapiens | place: USA: California | reverse complement strand
CGCCCGGGCTTACGCCTTCATCCGCCGCCGCGGCTATGTCATCCCCGAGGACGTGCGCGCCGTCTGCCACGACGTGCTGCGCCACCGCATCGGCCTGACCTACGAGGCCGAGGCCGAGAACATCACCACCGAGGAGATCATCACCGACATTCTCAACAACGTAATCGTACCCTAACGATGCAGGAAACCGAGAACGATATTCTCAAACGCGTCCGCAAGATCGAGATCAAGACCCGCGGTCTTTCCAACGAGATCTTCGCCGGAAAGTACCATACGGCTTTCCGCGGGCGGGGCATGTCGTTTTCCGAAGTGCGGGAGTACCGTGCGGGCGACGACGTGCGGGACATCGACTGGAACGTCACGGCCCGCTCGCGCAAACCCCACATCAAGGTCTACGAGGAGGAACGCGAACTGACGATGATGCTGCTGGTCGACGTGTCGGCCTCGCGCATGTTCGGTTCGACCGACCGGCTGAAAAAGAACATCATCACCGAAATCGCCGCCGTGCTGGCCTTCTCCGCCGCGCAGAACAACGACAAGGTGGGCTGCATCTTCTTTTCGGACCGGATCGAAAAGTTCATCCCCCCGAAGAAGGGCCGCAGCCATATTCTGATGATCATCCGCGAACTGATCGGCTTCCGCCCCGAATCCGCGGGCACGAAACTCTCGGAGCCGGTGCGTTTCCTGACGAATGTCAACAAGAAGCGCTGCACGACCTTCATCCTCTCGGACTTCATGGACTCGACCGGCGACAAGTCGGCGCTGGACGACGCGCTGAAGATCGCCGGGAGCAAGCACGACCTGGTGGGCATCCGCGTCTACGATCCCCGCGAGACGGAGCTTCCCGACGTGGGCATCGTCGAGCTGAAGGACGCCGAGAGCGGCCGCAAGGTCTGGGTCGACACCTCGTCGCGGGCCGTGCGCGACCACTATGCCGCCTCGTGGCAGCGGCGCAGCGGCGAAATAGAGGCGACGCTCAAGCACAACCGCATCGACACGGCGATGATCTCGACCGACGGCGACTATGTGGCCGAATTGATAAAACTGTTCAAACAGCGATGAAACGACTCTTTGCAATAGCGCTTCTTTTCGCGGGACTCGCGGCCCGGGCGCAGGAGACGCCCACGGTCACGGCGCGCGTAGAACCCGACAGCATTATGATCGGCGACCGCTTCGATTACGTCATCGACGTGGAGAAGGATCTGGTGCAGGTCGTGGAATTCCCCGTATTCCACCCCCGCGACGGCAAGATCGAGCTGGTCGAGAACTGCCCGGTCGACACGCTCGAACGCGACGGCCGGCGGCTCAAACTGCGCAAGCGCTACCGGCTGGCCGCATTCGACGAGGGCAAATACAACCTCGGCGCGGCGCAGGTGCTCTACGCCGACAAGAACATCCTCGACACGCTCCGGAGCACCGATTCGGTCTATCTGGAGGTTGCGACGTTCCAGATCGACTCCACGTCGCAGTCGATCTACGACCTGAAAGCCCAGAAAAACCTGCCGTTCCGCTTCCGCGAGGTGAGCGGCTACGTCAAGTGGGGCGTTTTCTTCCTCCTGATGCTGCTCGCGGCGGGCTATGCGCTCAAGCGTTACCTCGCCAGCCGCGGCAAGGGTTTCGGCGACCTGTTCAAACCCGCTCCGCCGCTCCCGCCGCACGTGGCGGCCATCCAGGCCCTCGAAGCGCTCCACAACCAGAAACTGTGGCAGAACAACAGGCATAAGCAGTACTATTCGGGCCTTACGGACATCCTGCGCACCTATATCGCCGCCCGCTGGGGCTTCGGCGCCATGGAGATGACCTCCGACGAGATCATCGAGACGATGCGCCCGGAGGAGCTGCCCGACAAGGCGCGGATGGACCTGACGGCGATCCTGCGCGACGCCGACCTGGTGAAGTTCGCCAAGGCGACGCCCGAGGCCGAGCAGAACGAGGCCGACTACCTCAAGGCGTACTACTTCGTCGAGGAGACGAAACCCGTCGAGGAGGAGGCTCCCGCCGAGGAAGAGTCCCCGAAGCAAAACTAAACGCGACAACGATGTACAAGTCACTCTATATCATTCTGTTTCTCTTTGCCGCCTCCGGGGTGCAGGCCCAACAGCTGCCCGAACGCTCGCTGGTGCGCAAAGGCAACCGGCAGTACAACAAGGGCAACTACGAGCAGTCGGCCGGCCGTTACGAGCAGGCCCTGCAAGCGGCTCCGGGACAGTTCGAAGCGATCTACAACCTCGGAAACGCCCTCTACAAGGCCGAACGGTTCGACCGTGCCGAGCAGACCATGCAGCAGGCCGCGGCGGACTCGCTGCGCGCGGACACGGAGCGCGCCGAAGCGTTCTACAACCTCGGAAACGCGCAGTTCAAGCAACAGAAGTATCAGGAGGCGCTCGAAAGCTACAAGCAGTCGCTGCGCCTGAACCCCTCGGACATGGAGGCCAAGTACAACTACGCCTACACCAAGCGGCTGCTCGACGAGAACAAGGACGGCGGCGGTGGCGGCGGAGATCAGAACAAGGACCAGAACCAAGACCAGAACAAGGATCAGAACCAGAACGATCAGAGTCAGCAGAACCCCGATCAGAAAGGCGATCAGAAGGACCAAAAGGGCGACCCCAAGGACCAGCAGGGCGATCAGAAACAGAACCCGCAGGAGGGCAAGGGCGACAAGGAGGACCAGGGCGACCAGCAGGGGCAGCCGACGCCTTCGGGCATCTCGCCGCAGGAACAGCAGCAGATGCTCGACGCCATCCAGGCCCAGGAGGACAAGACCCAGGAGAAACTCAAGGAGAAACAGGGCGTGGTCGTCCGCGGAAAGAAAAACTGGTAGTTTTTTAATTAAAAACGAAAAATTAAGAATTAAAAATTGAAGGCCGATAACACCATAAAGGACAAGAGCCTCGATTTTGCAATCCGGATTGTCCGGCTGTATAAGCATATTTCCGAAACGAATAACGAGTACATACTTTCGAAACAGCTGCTTAAAAGCGGAACGAGTATCGGAGCAAACGTCCGGGAAGCAATCGGAGGACAATCGAAAGAGAATTTCATCGCAAAAATGCACATTGCATTAAAGGAAGCGTATGAAACCGAATATTGGTTGGAATTGTTATACAGCACGGACTACCTGGCGGAGAACGAATTTAAAAGTATTTTTACCGATTGCCGGGAATTGACGAATATTCTTGCAAGTATCCTGAAAACAATGAAAGAGACAAAATAATTTTTAATTTTTCATTCTTAATTTTTAATTGTGTAAGCTATGCATTTTGCTTCACCATATTATCTCTGGCTGCTGACGCTGCTCGTGCCGATGATCGGCTATTACGTCTGGCGGACGTTGCAGGGCGGAGCCTCGATCCAGATTTCGAGCGTCGCCGGCGTCGTGCGCGCACCCCGGACCGTGCGCTACTACCTGCGCCACCTGCCTTTCGCGCTGCGTGCGGCGGCCTTCGCGCTGCTCGTCGTGGCGCTGGCGCGCCCGCAGGACGTCGAACAGAACGTCCGCACCAACACCGAGGGCATCGACATCATGCTGGCCATCGACGTCTCCGGTTCGATGCTGGCACGCGACTTCAAGCCCGACCGCATCACGGCCGCCAAGGAGGTGGCCGGATCGTTCATCGCCGACCGCTACGGCGACCGCATCGGACTGGTGGCCTTCGCCGGCGAAGCCTTCACGCAAAGCCCGCTGACCACCGACCAGAGCACGCTGCAAACCCTTCTGGCCCGCATCCGCAGCGGACTGATCGAGGACGGCACGGCCATCGGCAACGGATTGGCCACGGCGATCAACCGCCTGCGCGAGAGCGATGCCAAGTCGAAAGTCATCATCCTGCTGACCGACGGCGTGAACAACCAGGGCCAGATCGCGCCGATGACCGCCGCCGAGATTGCCAAGGCGCAGGGCATCCGCGTCTACACGATCGGCGTGGGCACGGAGGGCATGGCCCCCTATCCGGCCATCGACATGTTCGGCAACCTGACGTTCGTCAACCAGAAGGTCGAGATCGACGAAAAGGTACTGAAGGCGATCTCCGACATGACCGGCGGCCGCTACTTCCGGGCCACGGACAAGGAGAAGCTGAAGGCCGTCTACGACGAGATCAACCAGCTCGAAAAGAGCAAGATCGAGGTGATGGAGCACATCTCCTACCACGAACTGTTCCTCACATGGGCGCTGGCCGCGCTGGGACTGCTGTTCACCGAGTTCCTGCTTTCGAACCTCGTACTGAAGCGAATACCCTGACGGAACGGCGATTCCGGTCCCCGGGCAAAGTCCTCCCTTTGCCAAGGGGAGGATTCAGGAGGAAATGTCGATATTCAACGGGCACTGCAAGTGCCCTAATGCAGACCCGGCGGGTTGAATATGGGCAAAAAACAGGATACAATCCGCAGGGTCCGCATTAATTATGTTCCGTTTCGCAAATCCGCAATATCTCTGGCTGCTGCTGGCCGTCCCGGCGCTCGTCGCGCTCTACTGGCTGGCGGCCCGCAACCGCCGCAGACGGCTCGCACGCTTCGGCCGCCCCGGCATTCTGGAGGAGCTGATGCCCGAAGTATCGACCGGGCGCACGGCTCTCCGGTTCATCCTTTTCTGCGCCGCCGTCGCGCTGGTCATACTGGCTGCGGCGCGCCCGCAGTTCGGTTCGAAGCTCCGCGAGGAGAAAGCCCAGGGCATCGAAATGATGCTCACGGTCGACGTTTCGAACTCGATGCTGGCCGAAGATTTCGAACCCAACCGTCTCGAACGGACCAAATACGCCATCGGCAAACTCTTCGAGGGGTTGCAGCAGGACCGCGTGGGACTGGTCGTCTTCGCGGGCGAACCCAAGGTCCAGCTGCCGATCACCTCGGACTACCGCATGGCCCGGGCCTTCGCACGGCGGATCGACCCGTCGCTGGTATCGGTGCAGGGCACGGCCATCGGCAAGGCGCTGGAACAGGCCCTGCTGGCCTTCTCGGGCGACACGGAGCAGAGCCACGGCCGCGTCATCATCCTCATCACCGACGGCGAGAACCACGACGACGACGCCATCGCCGTCGCCGAACGCGCCGCACAGATGGGCGTGAAGATCTTCACCATCGGCATCGGCACGCCCGAAGGCGCCCCGATTCAGATCGGCGGCGAATTCATCAAGGACGAGGCGGGCGAAATGGTCGTCTCAAAGCTCAACGAGGAGATGCTGGCCCGAATCGCCGACATCACGGGCGGCGCCTACGTCCGCTCGTCGAAGCAGTCGATCGGTCTCGACGAGATCGTCAAGGCGATCAACGAGATGGAGCAGACCGAACTTTCGACGGTCCGCTTCGAGGAGTTCAACGAGCAGTACCAATACCTGCTCATCGCGGCGCTGGTCCTGCTGCTGTTGGAATTCGTCGTACTCGACCGCCGCAACCCGCTGCTGGCGCACCTGAACATCTTCCGCGAGAAATAGCCGCGCCGCGGAGTGTGGCAGCGGCTTTGCAAGGTTCCGTCACAACCCCAGAATAACGGCCCATGTCCCTCGAAAACACCCCTGCCGCACGCATTTCGGCCCTCGCGGCGGCCCAGAAAACCTACTTCCGCTCGGGAGCGACGCTCTCCGAGGCGTTCCGCCGCACGATGCTCCGGCGTCTGGACGCGGCGCTCGCGAACTGGGAGAAACGCCTCTGCGACGCCCTGTGGACGGACCTGCACAAATCCCCCGAGGAGGCGTTCCTCACCGAAATCAGCATCGTCCGGGGCGAAATCCGCAGCCACCTGCGCCACCTCGGCAGATGGATGCGCCCCGCGCCGCGCCCCACGCCGCTCAAACTCCTGCCCGCGAAAAGCCGGATCGTCTCCCAGCCGCTCGGGCAGGCGCTGATCGTCGCGCCGTGGAACTACCCCGTGCAGCTGCTGCTCAACCCGCTGGTCGGAGCCATCTCGGCGGGCTGCACCGCCCTGCTCAAACCCTCTCCCTACACCCCGAACGTCGCCGAGGCGCTCGAGGGGATGATCGCCGAGATCTTCGACGAGGAGTACGTCGCCGTCGTGCAGGGCGACCGGGAGGTGAACACGCAGCTGTTCGACATGCGCTGGGACCTGATTTTCTTCACGGGAAGCCCCGCGCTGGGACGGATCGTGATGACCGCCGCGGCCCGCAACCTCACGCCCGTCGTGCTGGAACTGGGCGGCAAAAGCCCCTCGATCGTGGACCGAGGCGCCGACATCGAGGTCGCGGCGCGCCGCATCGCCTGGGGCAAGACCCTCAACGCCGGGCAGACCTGCATCGCACCCGACTACCTGCTGATCCACCGATCGCTGCAAGACGAGTTCTCCCGAGCCTTCGCCCGCGCCCTGCATCGGCTTCACGGCGACGACGCGCAGCAAAGCCCCCACTACGGTCGGCTGGTCAACGACCGGGCTTTCGGGCGCGTAACGAGTTATCTCGCGCAGGGGAAAATCCTTGTCGGGGGCCGCACCGACCCCTCCGACCGCTATATCGAGCCGACGCTGCTCGCGGAGGTCGACCCCGGCGCGCCCGTGATGCAGGAGGAGATCTTCGGTCCGGTCCTGCCGATGCTCCCCTTCGACGACATCGGCGAAGCCGTGGCGCTGATCAACGACCGCGAAAAACCGCTGGCGCTTTACTACTTCGGACCCGAAAAGACGGGCCGCGAAGTCCTGCTGCATACCTCCTCGGGCGGCGCGTGCATCAACGACACGATCATGCAGATCGCCAACGACCGCCTGCCGTTCGGCGGCGTGGGCAACTCGGGCATGGGCCGCTACCACGGCCACGACAGCTTCGACGCCTTCTCCCTCCGCCGCGGCGTGGTCGAGTCTCCGGCGCGGCCCGACCTGCCGCTGCGCTACCCGCCCTACAAGGGGTTCCGGTGGGTGAAGAAGATACTATAAGGAATTAAAAATGAAGAATTAAGAATTAAAAATTAGAGAGAGATCAGCGGTTACTGCATTTTTAATTCTTAATTTTTAATTCTTAATTTTTAATTCCCTACCTTTGTCCCGCAGGTCCGCTCTGTCGCTGCCGGCCGCAAGCCGGGAGAGGAAAGTCCGGGCAACGCAGAGCGCCACGCAGGCTAATGACCTGACAGCCGTGAGGTTGTGGCAGCGTAACAGAAAACGACCGCCCGCAGGGGATTTTCGGAATTCCGGCGGGTAAGGGTGAAAAGGCGGGGTAAGAGCCCACCGCGGGGGCAGCAATGTCGCCCGGCAGTACGTCCCGTGGGTTGCAAGACCGTGTATACCGGCAATCAAGGGTTGCTCGCCCGATGCCGGGGGGTAGGTTGCTTGAGGCGGCAGGAGACTGCCGTCCTAGATAAATGACAGGGGCCCGGGGTTCGCCCCGGGAACAGAACCCGGCTTACAGGACCTGCACGTACGGAGGTGTCGCAGCAATGCGGCGCCTCCTCTGTTTTCAGGCCCATTCCGCCGCAGAAGTCCCGGCCGGCCCCGCGGCCCGCACGGCGCACGAAACGCTCCCGGCGGCCCAAACCTACGCCGAAAGGGTCGCCGACGCGCGTTCGGTCGCGGGATGGCTCACCCCCCCCCGCATCGGCCGTGCCGCTCGTGCGGGCGCTCCTGAAACGCAAAAAACGGGAAAAACCGGGTAAGACGCTACTCCAGCCCCATGCGCTTGCGGGCGAAGGGCATGACCCACGCCGGGGACTGCTCGCGCGCCAGCATGTCGCGCATGTACTCCATGTAGGGTTCCGAATGGCGGAACCAATGCTGCAATCCCTCGCAGAGCGAGTTCTTGCGGCAGCCGTCGGAACCGGTCTCGAAGCGGTGCTTCGGACATTCGCCCCGGCAGGCGAAATAGTATTTGCACCGCAGGCATTCGGCGGGCAGCGCATTGCGCTTGGCAAGGCCGAAATCCACCCGTTTGCGCGAACGGTAGATCTCCGACAACGGCGTTTCGCGGATGTTGCCCAACTTGTATTCGGGATAGACGAAGTGGTCGCACGAATAGACGTCGCCGTTGTGCTCGACGACCAGCGCGTCGCCGCACGTCTCGCCCATCGAGCAGACGCCCGGGGGCACGCCGCACCACTGGGCCAGCGTCGCGTCGAACATCTGCACGAACGTACGCCCCACATCGCTCACCACCCACACGTCGAACACGTCGCACAGGAACTCCCCGTAACCCTTGGCCGTCACCGACCATTCGGCCAGCCGCGCCCCCTCGCGGTCGGGCGAGACGATCAGCGGGCGGTGGAACCCGGGCTTGTCGACGACATGCTCCACGGCAGGCAGGAACTGCATGTACCGGCTGTGCACCGTGTCGCGGAAGAAGCGGTAGATCTCCCCGCCACGCCCCTCGCACAGACGGTTCACCACGCTCAGCGTATTGTACTCCACGCCGCTGCGCTGGAACATTTCGATCGTCCGCATCACCCGCTCGAAAGTGGGCCGGCCGCCCTTCGTCAGGCGGAACGCGTCGTGAATGTCCTGCGGCCCGTCGAGCGAAATCCCCACCAGAAAATTGTTCCCGGCAAAGAGGTCGCACCACGCCTCGTCGACCAGCGTGCCGTTGGTCTGGAGGATGTTCTCGATCTTCTTGCCATCGGCGTATTTTTGCTGGAAGTCCATCGCCTTCCGGTAGAAATCCACCCCCAGCAGCAGCGGCTCGCCGCCGTGCCAGCAGAACTGCACCGTCGGAACCTCGTTGGCCTCGATATATTGTTTCACGTAAAGTTCCAGCAGCTCGTCGCTCATCACGGCCTGCCGGCCGCCGTACTGCACGGCCTTGTCCAGGTAGTAGCAATAGTGGCAGTCGAGGTTGCACACCGAACCGGCCGGCTTGAGCATCGTCGAAAAGGCGACCGGACCCGCCTGTTTCTCCGCATCGCGGAAGGTGAAAATATCCTTGTTCTTCATGTTAAGGTTCCCAGATTTACGAGTGAAACGGACCGGGATCCGCAATTATTTTGACAAATATACGCAAACGACAAGGCAATCGGGACCATTTTATGGCCAAAATTTGTCGGACGGCGTCCCAATATGGCACAAATATCCCCTAAAAAGAGGGACCGAAAGATCAAAACCGCTATCTTTAACGGCTGAATTCCTCTTTAATCCGATGAACCCGGGAAAAACGCTGCTGCTCCTGCAATTTCTGCTCTGCGCCGCGACCGCTGCGGCACAGTCCGCAGCGGTGCGTTTCCGCGTCGCCGACCGGGCGACACGCGAGGCCGTCGTGGGCGCCGTGGCCGAGCTGCGCAGCCGCACCGACACCGCGGCGGCGCCCCTCTACACCACTTCGGACATCGACGGACGCGGAACGTTCCCCCGCGTGCCGCACGGGGACTACCGCCTCACCGTCACCTCGCTCGGTTACGACTCGCTGCGCCGCGACCTGCGGGTCGGCACGGCAACCGTCCGGCTCGATTCGCTGTGGCTCGCGCCCCGCGCCGAAGCCATCGACCAGGTGACCGTCGAAGCCCCGGCGCTCCGTTCGTCGGTGCGCGGCGACACGCTCTCCTACCGCGCCTCGGCCTATAAGGTCTCGTTCGGCGCCGACGCCGAATCGCTGATCTCGAAGATGCCCGGACTGGAGGTCGCCGACGGCGGCATCGAAGCCCAGGGGCGCACCGTGCAGCGAATCTACGTCGACGGACGCGAGTTCTTCGGCAACGACGTGATGTCGGCCATCCGCAACATTCCGGCCGACATGATCGAGAGCATCGACATCTACAACTCGCAGAGCGACCAGTCGGAGTTCACGGGCGTCGACACCGGCGAAGGGCACACGTCGCTCAACATCGTGACGCTTCCCGACAAGCGGCGGGGCGCCTTCGGCCGCCTCTACGGCGCCTACGGCATTGCGGACAAGTACATCGGGGGCGGCAATGTCAACATTTTCGACAACGACCGCCGCATCTCGGTGATCGGCCTGGCGAACAACATCAGCCGCCAGAACTTCTCGTTCGAGGACATTCTCGGCACGACGGACCGGTCGGGCCGGAAAAGCCCGAACAGCAGCTTCATGGTCCGCCCGCTGGACGGCATCTCGACGGTGCAGGCCATCGGCGTCAATTACAGCGACGACTGGGGCGCGAAGGGAAAGGTCACGGCCAGCTACTTCTTCAACCGCACCGACAACCGCAACACCAGCCAAAGCGACCGGCAGACCTTCACTTCGACGGACAAACTGGTGCTCTACAACGACGAGAACCGCTCGAAGACGCTCAACCTCAACCACCGCTTCAACTCGCGCATCGACTACAAGTTCTCGGACCGCCATTCGGTGATGATGCGCACCTCGTTCAGCCTGCAGGACAACAACTCCCGCAACGAACTGCGGAGCCGCACCGACAACAAGTTCTCCGACGACGACATCCGCTTCGTCTACCGCCGCCGCAACTTCGGCCACAACAACAGCGACGGTTACAACGTCTCGAACCACCTGCTCTACCGCTACCGCCTGCCGGGCGCCAAGTCGCACAACCTGACCGTCGGAGCCGGAGGAACCTACCGCAGCTACGAACAGCTGAGCCGCCCGCGGCAGTACACCTTCCGCGACCCGGACAACATAGAGTGCGACACGTCGGACTACTCTTCGCGCAACATCACGCGCACCGACCGCGACCAGCCGGGCTACGACGTGAACGGCAACGTGAGCTACACCCGTTCGCTCTCGAAACGCTCGCGCCTGAGCTTCGAATACCGCATCAACTACACCGACAACAGCGTCGAACGCAATACGTTCGTGCTCACCAAAGAGAACGTCTTTCCGGACGAGCGCAACCCCAAGCAGTCCACCGAATACGACTACGCCTACCTGACCCACCGCATCGGCAGTACGTACCAGTACTATTTCAAAAAGACGAAGATCGCCGGAACGCTCCACTACCAGCACGCCGCCTTCAGCAGCGACTACGCCTTCCCCTATGCGCGGAAGACCGAGACGTCGTTCGACAACCTGACATACAGCGTGGTGGCCAACATCAACGTAAACCGCAACAACACCCTGAAGTTCAACGCTTCGGGACGCACGTCGAATCCCCGCGCCACCGACTTGCAGGACATCGTCAACACCACCAACCGCCAAAACGTCTTCGCCGGAAACCCCGGTCTCGACCCGGTCTACACCCACCGCCTTTCGGGCCAGTACATCCGGGCGAATCCCGCCAAAGGGCGCACCTTCACCGTCTCGGCGGAAGCGACGGCCAGCCCCAACACCATCACCGACTCGCTGGTGATCGACTCGCCGGATTTCGTGATCGACGACGAAGGGACCAAACTGGGCGAAGGCAACCAGTACACCAAGCCGGTCAACCTCGCGGGACTTTGGAGCCTGCGCGCCAGCGTCAACTACGGCATGCCGGTCCGGTGGCTGCGCTCGAACCTCAATTTCCGGGCGGGCATCTCGACGGGCCGCATCCCGAGCATCATCAACGGCGAACGCAACTTTCTGAACAACAACGTCTACAATGCCGGACTGACGCTCGGCAGCAACATCTCGGAAGCGGTGGACTTCCGCCTGAGCTACACGGGCCGCTACAACGTGAGCCGGAGTTCCTCCGAGGTGCGCACGCTCGACAACACCTATTTCAGTCAGACGGCGAAAGCCGAGACGACGTTCGTCCTCTGGAAACGCCTCGTCCTGCGCGCCAACGCCGACTACAACTACTACCGGGGGATCACGGACACGTTCCTCGAAGAGCGGCTGATCTGCAACGCGATGCTCGGTGTCAAGCTCTTCCGCAACTGCCTGGGCGAAGCCAGCGTCGGAGTGAACGACATTCTCGACCAGAACGGCACGACCTTCCGCCGCACGGTGTCGGGAACGACGCTGCGCAACGTGACGAACCTGGCCGTCGGCCGCTACGTGTCGTTCCAGTTCACCTACAACCTGCGTCTTTTCCGCCGCCAGAGCAACGCCGTGATGGACGCATTGCAGGGAAAGTAACCGATTTTCCGCCCGAAACGCCGGTTTTCGCGTTTTTTTCACTATTTTCGTAGCCCAAACCCAATAATCCATTATGAAAAAACTACTTCTGACACTTCTGCTATTCAGTGCCGGGACCGGAATTTCCGCTGCCAAAACCTACGATCTGAAATCCCCCGACGGGAAAATCGCCGTACGCGTGGATGTCGGCGCCGACGCCGTCACCTACTCCATTTCGCGCGACGGCAAAGAGCTGATCGCCCCCTCGCCCCTTTCGCTCACGCTCGCCGACGGGCGCGTGCTCGGCCGCAAAGCCTCGGTGCGCAAGGCGTCGGCAAAAAGCGTCGACGAAATCATCGAAGCGCCCTTTTACAAGCGCAGCGCCGTCGAGGACCGATACAACTCGCTGACGCTTACGTTCAAAGGGGATTACGGCATCGACTTCCGGGCCTACGACGACGGCGCGGCCTACCGGTTCCGCACCTCGATGAAGGACGAAATCACCGTTACGGACGAGCTGGTAGACATCCGTTTCCCGGAGGACTTCACGACGCTGGTCCCCTACGCCCGCGACGGCAAGAAGGAATCCGGGCTGGCCCGCTACTACTTCAACAGTTTCGAGAGCACCTACTCAACCCAGCCCGTCTCGAAGGTCGCCGACAACCGTCTGGCTTTCCTGCCGATCCTGGCAGACGCCGGAACGGCGAAAATCGTCATCACCGAGGCCGACCTGGAAGACTATCCGGGCATGTACCTCTACAACCCCACGGGCGGCAAGGCCCTCCGGGGCAACTTCGCGCCCTATCCGGCCAAGGAGGTGCAGGGAGGCCACAACGAACTGCAACTGCTGGTGACCGAGCGCGAAGACTTCATCGCCCGCACCTCGGGGACCCGCACCTTCCCGTGGCGCGTCTTCGCCATCGCCGGACGCGACATCCAGCTGGCCGACAACGACATGGTCTACCGTCTCGCCGCACCCTCGCGCGTGGAGGACGTCTCGTGGATCAAACCCGGCAAGGTGGCCTGGGACTGGTGGAACACCTGGAACCTCTACGGCGTGGACTTCAAGTCGGGAATCAACAACGAAACCTATAAATACTACATCGACTTCGCCGCCGACCACGGCATCGAATACGTCATCCTCGACGAAGGCTGGGCCGTGAACAAAAAGGCCGACCTTTTCCAGGTCGTCCCCGAAATCGACCTGCCCGAACTGGTCGCCTACGGCAAGGAGCGCGGCGTGGGCATCGTCCTCTGGGCCGGTTTCTATGCCACGGAACGCGACCTCGAACGCGTCTGCAAGCATTACTCGGAGATGGGGATTAAGGGCTTCAAGGTCGATTTCCTCGACCGCGACGACCAGAAGATCGCCGATTTCACCTACCGCCTCGCGGAAACGGCCGCCAAATACCGCCTGTTCCTCGACATGCACGGCTACCACAAGCCCGCGGGAATCCAGCGCACCTATCCCAACGTGCTCAACTTCGAGGGCGTCTTCGGGCTGGAGCAGATGAAGTGGACCAGCGAGAAGACCGACATGGTGACCTACGACGTGACGATCCCCTTCATCCGCATGCTCGCCGGACCGATGGACTACACGCAGGGCGCCATGCGCAACGCCACGCGCCGGAACTTCCGCGCCGTAGGCTCCGAGGCCATGAGCCAGGGCACGCGCTGCCGCCAGCTGGCCGAATACGTGATCTTCGAATCGCCGTTCAACATGCTGTGCGACTCGCCGTCGAACTACATGCGCGAGCCGGAATGCACGGAGTTCATCGCCTCCGTCCCGACGACTTGGGATGAGACCGTGGGTCTCGACGGCCGCGTCGGGGAGTACGTCTCCATCGCACGCCGCAAGGGCGACACCTGGTACGTCGGCGGCATGACCGACTGGAACGCCCGTACCCTGACCATAGACCTCGGCTTCCTGGGCGAGGGCGCCTACACCGCCGAACTGTTCCGCGACGGCGTCAACGCCGACAAGGCGGCCCGCGACTACAAACGCGAGTCGGTCGAAATTCCCGCCGACCGGAAGCTGACGGTGAAGATGGCTCCCGGAGGAGGCTTCGCCCTGAAGGTCTCGCGCAAATAGCGCGCGGCGACACGCACGAAAAACCCGGGCGGCCCATCGAGGCCGCCCGGGTTTCGTTTCGGGAAGCGGGTTGCCCCGCGTCACTCCTGCGTGAAGACCGCCGTATAGCGGTTGCCCTGGGCGAGGATTTCACGCGCCAGGCGGCGCACCTCGGCGGGCGTCACGGCCGTGAACAGCGCCTCGTTGTCCTTATCCAGATCCACGCCGTCGAAATACTCCGCACGCATCTTGTTGAGCCAGTAGGAGGTGGATTTCAGGTTCTTCGACCGGCTTTCGGCGTTGACTTTCCGGAAATAGAGCATCGCCTCGTTCACCTCCTGCTCCGAGGGAGCCTCGGCGGCCAGACGTTCGATGCCCTTCTGCACCTCGCCCAACAGCATTTCACACAGTTTGGGGTCGGTGTCGAAGCTCACCACCAGCTGACAGTAGCCGCGGGGACGGGCGCTGACCTCGTCATGCACGCCGACATAATAGGTTCCGCCCTTCTCCTCGCGCACCGTCGTCAAATAGCGTGCGCCAAGGATGTAGGTGACGTAACGCAGCGCGGCGTAGTTCTCCGGAGTATAGTCGAACCGGCCGTGGTAGATGCGTTCGATCGACGATTTGGGCGTCACGGCGCCCGGGACGACCGCGTCGTATTCCGCCGCTCCGGGAACGATCCTGAAATCCGTCTTCGCGAATTTCCGCTTCGGGGCCGCGGGCAGCGAGCCGATGTATTTCTCGACGAGCGGCCGCGCCTCGGCGGCCGGCATCTCGCCCGCAAAGAAAAAGACAAAGTCGGCGACGTTGCCGAAGAGCTTGTCATAGAGCCTGCGGGCCGCCTCGCGGTCGAAACGGTCGAGCGTCGCGGGCGTCGCCCGCCGCAGCCACGGATGGCCGCCGTATTTTACGCTGTCGGCGCGCTCGGCGAAAAGCGCCTTGGGCGACTTCTCCTTTCCGAGCGACGCGCGGGCCAGGTCGAGATAGTCGCCGTAGGCCTGCTCCGAGAAGTTGGGACGGGTGATATAGAGATGCAGCAGTTGCAGCAGCAGTTCGAAGTCGGCCACGCCGGACGCTCCCGAGAAGACGCTTTCAGTCCGCCCCAGCGTCACCATCAGACTGGCGTCGTGGGCGAAAAGCAGGTCGCGCATCCCGGCGCGGTCGAGGTCCTTCACGCCCATCGTGCGAATGTAGTTCTGAAGCAGGTGCATGCCCTCCACATCGCTGTCGCGGGCGAAGCCGCCCTCGCTGACCGCCGTCACCCCGACCTTGCGGACGCCGATCACCTCGGGAACGGTGCGCCAGAAGACCTTCACGCCGTTCGAGAGCGTCCACTCCTCGGCCCCGAGAGGCGCCTTGCGGGTCCTGACGACCTTTCCGGGCGTCACCTTCTCCGTAAAGAGCGGTCCGGCGGACTTCCCGCGGCGCTCGGGACGGGCGATCTTCGCACGCTTCACCGAGTCGATCAGGTCGAAGGCCTCCGCCTCCGAAGGGACCTTGTCCAGATGCTCCTCGGACGACGACACGAGCACGAGCATCCCCTCCGGCGAGGTCATGCCGGCACGCAGGCCGTTCACCTCCTCGCAGGTCAGGGCATCGAGCTGCTCGCCGACGATCCGCGTCCGGTCGTCGGGCGTCACGTAGGGCACATTGCGCGTGAAATGCTCCACATACCGCCCGGCCAGGTCGGTGTTCGTGGCGAGCCGGTACTTTTCGAGCGCGGCTTTCTCGCTCCGCGCCACCTTGGCACGTGCGGCCTCGAACTCCTCGCGGCTGAAACCGTAGCGTCGGATCTGCTCCACGTCGGTCAGCACCCCGGCCAACGCCTCGCGCATATCGTGCTCCTTGGGCAGGGCCGTCAGCATGAAGGTGTTCCGGCATGTGGCGAGGCTCCCGAGAACGGCCACCACGCGTTTGTAACGGGCGTCGGGGCGTTTCTCCGCCTCGGCCAGCCGGGCGCGCGCCATTTCGAGAAAGACCTTGCGCGCCAGTTCGTCGCTCACGGCGCCCACCGTCGCACGCTCCTCCTCCGACGGGTAGGGCTGGTAGAAGATCAGCTTCACGGCCACGGCCTTGGTTTCGGGATCGGTCACCAGTCCGTAGCGGGGCTTGTCGCGCTGCGGAATGTCGTAGACCTCCTTCCGGGCGGGATTTTCGGCCTTCGGGATCGACGACATCACGTCGCGGATCTTCCGCTCCATCGCGTCCACATCCACGTCGCCGACGACGATCACCGCCTGCAAATCGGGACGATACCATTTATGGTAGAAGTCGATGAGCGTCTGCCGCCCGAAGCTGTTGACGATCTCCATGTCGCCGATCACGTCGCGCCGGGCGTATTTCGACCCGTCGTACTCGACCTCGGCCGACTTGCGGGCCATGCGCGAGCGGGCGTCGTTGCCGCGCCGCCACTCCTCGCGGATCACGCCCCGCTCCGACTCGATCTCCCCGGGTTCGCAGGCGATGTAATAGGACCAGTCGTGCAGGATCAGCAGCAGCGAGTCCACCAGTCCCTCGCGCACCAGCGGCACGTTGGAAACATTGTAGACCGTGCGGTCGCGCGAGGTGTAGGCATTGACGTTGTATCCGAAGCGCACTCCATTGGCCGCAAGGTAGTTGAGAATGCCCTTTCCGGGAAAGTGCTTCGTTCCGTTGAAGGCCATGTGTTCGAGGAAATGGGCCAGGCCGTTCTGATCGTCCTCCTCCTGCAGGGCGCCTACGTCGTGGGCGATGAAGAAATCCGCCCGCTGCCGGGGATTGTCGTAATGCCGGATGTAGTAGGTCATCCCGTTGTCGAGCCGGCCGACCCGGACCTCGCCGTCGAACGGCATCTTCTCTTGCGGGCCTGCGGGGACTTGCCCCGCCGCCGGAACGGCCAGCAGACAGACCAGGGCCGCACGGATCAGAACAGATTTTTTCATCGTGGATTCGCTTAATTATGCAGTGCAGTTTCGCAAATATACAAAAAAGTCGCACAGGAGACGCTAAAAAACGGACGTCGCGGATCAATCAAACTTCAAAATAACTATCTTTGCGTTATACACATCATTTACAACCCGAACAATGAAAAGAAAAAGCAATTGGTTAAAGAATTTGCTGCAATGGGGCACGCTTGCGGCAATCGTGGGATTCGTGGTCTACGGGCTTACGCTCGGGGAGAAACCCGCGGACGTGGAGGCCTACTGCCCGTTCGGCGGACTGCAGGCACTGGGAAGCTACCTGGTCAACAACTCGCTGGCATGCACGATGTCCATGACGCAGATCATGGTGGGCGTCATGCTCGCCGTGGGAGTGATCCTTTTCAGCAAACTCTTCTGCGGCTACCTATGCCCGCTGGGAACCGTCAGCGAATGGATGGGCCGGGGCGGCAAAAAACTGAAGGTCAGCGTCGAAATCCGCCCGGGAAGCATCGCCGACCGCCTGCTCCGCGCCGTCAAATACGCGCTGCTGTTCTACGTGTTCTACATGTCGGCGTCGAGCAGCGAACTTTTCTGCAAGAATTTCGACCCCTATTACGCCGTCGCCACGGGCTTCAAGGGTGAGATCACCGTCTGGATGACCGTCATTTCGGTTGCGCTGCTCTTCCTCGGCAGCTTTTTCGTCAAAATGTTCTGGTGCAAATACATCTGCCCGCTGGGTGCGCTGAGCAACATCTTCAAATTCACCCTCACCTTCGCGGGCATCGTCATCCTGCTGTGGGCGCTCGGGCTGCTGGGCGTGGCTTCGGCCTGGGTATGGGCACTGGGCGCCGCCTGCGTCATCGGCTACCTCTGGGAGATGATCTATCTCAAGAGCAAGGTCTTCCCGCTGCTGCGCATCGTCCGCGACGAAGCCACGTGCACCAAGTGCGACGTCTGCCGACGCAAATGCCCCTATTCGATCGACATCAAGAACCTCGACAAGGTGAAGCATATCGACTGCACGCTCTGCGGAACGTGCGTCTCGGCCTGCCCCGAAGATTCGTTGCAGGTCGGCGGCAAACGCTCGCTGCGCTGGCTGCCCGGCATCCTGGCCGTCGCGCTCTTCGGCGCGGCGCTGTGGTTCGGCAGCCACTGGGAACTTCCGACCATCGACGAGAAGTGGGGCGAATACGAGCAGGTCGAAGGCATGCAGACCTACGAAATCGAGGGACTCACCTCGGTAAAGTGCTTCGGCAGCTCGAAGGCCTTCTCCGCGAAGATGCAGAAAGTGCCGGGCGTCTACGGCGTGAAAACGTTCGTGAAACGCCACGCCGTGGTGATCAGCTACGATCCCAAGGCGATCGACGAGACGAGCATCGACAAGGCGATCTTCTCGCCGACGACCATGAAGTTCGCAACGCCGAAAGCCGGCGTCGACTCGCTGTCGGTGGTCCGCATCGGCGTCGAGGGACTCCACGATAAGATGGACATGGTCTACTTCGGGGCCATCCTGCGCAACATCGACGGCATCTGCGGCTTCGACGCACAGTACGACTGCCCGGTAGCCGTTACGCTCTACGTCGACCCGTCGGCCGCGATCCCCGAAAAGATGCTCCGCGACTCGATCGAGGTCAAGGAGGCCCACATGCTGGCCCACGGCGGCAAGGTCCGCGCGATTCCGGTCCACTACGAGCTCAAAAGCTACGACCCCGCCGCCGGCAGGATCGGCCGCCGCGAGTTCCTCGACCTGATGTTCGAGCAGACCCGCGACCTCTCGGCGCCGTTCAAGCATAACACCGAGACTTACGGCGATGACGCGAAGTACCCCAAAGGCGTCTACGAAGTCGAGTGCCGCGGCATCGAGAAGCCGCTCATCAAGCGCAGCTTCCCCTACTTCCGCGGGTTCCTCTCGCTCAAGGAGGGCATCACGCGGCTCAACGTGGCATTGAACGACGAGGAGGTTCCCGTACTGCGGATCGTCTACGTCAAGTCGATGTGGGACGACGCGAAGATCTGGAACGAACTGCTCAACGCCAAGGTGTGGCCCGTGAAATACAAGGACGGCACGCTCAAGGACGAGGAGCCGAAGTTCACCTTCAAAACCGAGGGACACACCCTCTGACACCACCGGGGCTTGTGATACGCAAGCCCCTTTTTTCGAGATAAACCAAGAAGACGATGAAAAAAGCGATTTTTTACCTGCTGGCCTGCGTCCTGCTCCCGGTTGCGGCGTCGGCCGACGAAGGCATGTGGCTGGTCAGCACGTTCCGGGACGTGATCTACCCCCAGATGAAGAAGGAGGGGCTGAAACTCAAACCCGGAGAGATTTACAACGAGGAGTCCCCGGCGCTGTGCAACGCCATCGTGGCCGTCGACGGCGGCATGGGCACGGGCAGCGTGATTTCGGACAAGGGACTCGTCATCACCAACCACCATGTGGCCTACGGCGACATCCACTCGTTGAGCACCCCCGCGAAGAACTACCTCGAAGAGGGCTTCTGGGCGCTCGAACAAAAGGACGAACTGCCGCTCAAGGGCAAGACCGTGACCTTCCTGCGGCAGGTCCGCGACGTGACGGACGAGGCCCAGGCCATCCGCGACTCGCTCGAAAAGGCCAACAGCCTGGGCATCTTCGGGACGCGCAAGGTCTACGGCATCCTCGAACGGAAGTACGGCAGGGACACCCCCTTCGAAGTGGAGTGCGCCTCGATGTGGAAGGGCAAGAAATACCTGCTTTTCTACTACGAGACCTATAAGGATGTGCGCCTCGTGGGTGCGCCTCCCGTGAAAATCGGGGCCTTCGGCGGCGAGCAGGACAACTGGGGCTGGCCCCAGCACAAGGGCGATTTCGCCCTCTACCGCGTCTACGGCGACGCGAAGGGCCGCCCGGCGGCCTACTCGGAGAACAACGTGCCCATCACGCCCCGCAAGGTGCTGAATGTCTCGACGAGTGGCATCCACGACGGGGACTACGCCATGGTGATCGGCTTTCCGGGCCGCACCAACCGCTACATGTCGTCGCAGGCCGTGCGCGAAAAGGAGCACGTGACCAACCCCGTGGTGATCAAGGCGCGCCGCGACCGCCTCGACATCATGCTGCGCCACATGGAGGCCGACCCGGACGTGCGGCTGATGTACAGCGACAAGTATTTCAACATCAGCAACTACGCCGACTACGCCAAGTGGGAGAACATCTGCCTGCGCCGTTACGACGTTATCGGCATCCGCGCCGCCGAGGAGGCGCGCCTCGCCGCCTGGATCGACGCCGATCCGGCCCGCAGGGCCGAATACGGCGACCTGCTCGCCAACCTCAAAAAAGGCTACGAGGCCCGCGCCGAAGCCGTGCGCGAAAAGTGCTACTACCAGGAGACGTGGATTCGCCCGAGCGACGTGATGATGACGGCCAACCGTCTCGGCACGCTCGTCGACCGCATGCAGCGCGACGGCATCGCCTCGGTGCAGGACGGCGACAAGAACTTCGCGGGCGTGAAGTCCAACACCCGCCGGATGATGAAGGACTTCGACCTGGCCACCGACAAGGAGGTGCTGACACGGATGATGGAGAGTTTCATCGACAACGTGCCCCGCGAAATGTGGGGCGAGCAGCTGCCGCAGCTTTACGACCGTTTCAAGGGCAACGTTCCGGCGCTGGTCGACTACGCGTTCGAAAACACCTGCTGCACCAGCTACGAAAAGCTCTGCGCCTGGTTCGCACAGCCCCGCACGGCCGAGGAGATCCTCTCCGACCCGATGGCGGCGATGGCCAATTCGGTCAGCTCGCGGCGTTTCGCCGAGAAACTCAAACAGGCCGAGGAGACGTCGGGCATCGACGCCGACAAGGAGGAACTCCGCTACACCCACGCCATCTACGAGATGCGCGAATCGGAAGGCACGCCCCAATATCCCGACGCCAACTCGACAATGCGCCTCACCTACGGAACCGTAGGCCCGGTCTCGCCCAAGGACGCCGTGCACTACGACTCCCGTTCGACGATCGACGGCTACCTCGAAAAATACAATCCCGACGACTACGAATTCCGTGTCGACGACCGGATGTCTTCGCTCATCCGCAGCAAGGACTGGGGCCGCTGGGGCGAAAACGGCCGGCTGTACGTCAATTTCCTCACCAACAACGACATCACGGGCGGCAATTCGGGAAGCCCTGTGCTCAACGCCCGGGGCGACGTGATCGGACTGGCGTTCGACGGCAACCGCGAGTCGATGTCGGGCGACATCTATTTCCACCCGACCAACTTCAAGACGGTCTGCGTCGACATCCGCTTCGTGCTGTGGATCATGGACAAATACGCTGGCGCCGGAAAGCTGATCGACGAAATGCGGCTGGTGAAATAACCCGCCCTGCGCTCGCCAAGGAACGGACCCTTCAAAACGGGGGTCCGTTCCTTTTTTATGAATCCCCGACGACAAAAACCCCGCAGGACTTTGCACGTCCTGCGGGGTTTTTAATGACGACCCGCGGTTCAGAAGTTCAGACCCACGGCCGCGAACAGGCCGCCGCGCCGGCTGCCGTCCATCAGGCCGCTGCGCCCCCATGCCGCACGCCCTTTCAGATCGACGTACAGGCTCATTTTCTTCGCCGGGAAACAGTGCGTATAGCGCAGGCCGGCCTCGCCGTTCAGACGGTCGTTGGTCAGGAAGGCATACTCCTGGGCCAGCAGGTCGGCGCGATAGTTCTCGTTGTCGATCTGCACCCCCTCGGGGCAGCTCTTCTCCAGTTCGGTTCCGCCGCCGAACGTATAGCCGCCGCGCACCGTCGCGTCGAGCCAGCTGCGGCCGCTGAACCGGAAGTTCTTCGTCACGCCCAGCATCAGTTTCGAATAGTGCAGGTCCTGATCGTAGCATGCCGGGGAGATCGTATATTCCGATTCGGCCTTGTAATAGGTATAAGCCGCATCGACGATCCACGAACTGCTCCACTCGTTGCGCTTGACGTAGAGTTTGTAATCGGCATCGACGCTGCGCTGCTTCTGCGAGAATTTCAGGAAGCGACCGTACTGTTTGTACAGTTTCTGATTGGTCTCCGGATCAAGTTCCAGCTCCTGAATATTGTTGTATTTCAGCAGGTCGCCCCACGAGGCGTCGACCGAAAGCCGCTGATCGACCCCGCGGCCCGCAACGTTGAGCACCCCCAGATAGCGGTAGGTCAACTGATCGTTGTCGCCCAGATGCTGGTCCAAATCGAAGCGGAAACGCTCCATTTTGCCGTATTCGGCCGAGAACTGATTGAAAAACTTCACCCTCTTTCCCAATTTCAATTCCAACTGGGCGGCGCCTCCGTATTCGGAGCCTTTGTAATAGACGTCATAGAATTTTTCGCTTCCCCCGAGCTGCTGGCTGGTATAAAACCACATGCCTTCGAAGAAGTAGATCATTCCGCTGGTCGTATTCGTACCGAAAGCCGCATAGCCGACCTGCTCCGTCGAGCGTTCATACGTAAAATTAAGACCTGCGTCCACCACCTTCGAGGTAAACATCACACCCGGCTGAACGCTCAAATACATCGAGGTGGTTTTATTGCGCGAATCCCGACGCTTTGCCAGGCTGCGATCCTCGTATTTCCCCATCGCTCCAACCACCCAGCGCCCCATACGGTAGGCAACCCCGGCCTCGATGGCATAGGTTTCATCACGCGTATTTCCGGGAATCGAATCGCCGATCAGCATCGGAGAATCTCCGATGTTGGCATTTCCCGCCCAACTGCGGTCCTTCGAAGCCGCATAATCATAACTCAACTTACCGTAGAACGAAAGACGATTCCAACGGCGGTACGACTCGGACCGGACCCCGAACGCATTCACTTCCGCTCCATCGGTAACGTTGCGCAGTCCGCCTTGCTCGAAATCATAATTCACTTCCGCAATGGAGAGCGATGCCTGATTGAGCATCAGGCCCGCCGCATTGTCCGAAACGAGCCATCCGCTTTTCGAACGAATCCGTTCCAGGGTATAATATTTTTCAAGGTTCTCCTTCGGAGCGGAGGACTGGGCGAAAACGCCCGACCCCGCACATACAGCAGTCAACAGGAGCACCGCATAGATCTTTTTCTTCATGGCTGTTTCGTTTTATCGGTTTTTGTACTCCGTGCAAAGGGTCGGTTCATCGAGCGGAATCCAGTCGTCGGCCGAATTGTTCGTATCCTGATAAACCGTACGACCTACGATCTCCGAAGCGCTTTCGTCCACCTTGCGGATATAGGACTGACCGCTGTACGAGGCCGTCGTGATAAACAAAGGCTGGAGACTGATGTCGGAGCAAAGACGCGGGACGTGCGTATCGTTACTGCGGAACTCCACACCATCGAGAATACACTCCTTGGGAACCATTATCGAGGGCATACTCTGATACTTCGTCGGCTGATACATCACCTTGCCGTAGGGCCGGCCTTTGATGGCTCCGTCCTTAACGTACTCATAAGGATCTTCAGGCAGCCGATATACAACGATCGCCGGCGAGCTGATGGAGAGAACGATCGAATTTCCGGATGCCAGCTCACAGAAGCATTCCAGCCGTTCAACGCCCGCGGCCGGAGCTTTTACCGCGGAGCCAGCAAAACGGTCGATATACATCGCCCATACATTATCCGCGGCAAGGTTCATCGGTCTGCTGGTCTGGTCTGCCGTATGTTCGACGGCGCTCAAGGCAATCACGACCTCTTCGCCCGGCTGTATCGGGTGCTCCCGGCCTTCGCCCGGGAAAACAAAACCGAAAGCGTTGACCGGAATGGAATCGCGGAGTTCGGTGCTGGTGCTTCCCAACCAGAATTTATTGTACACGGCCGATTTTCCCGAATTGAACGACGTGTGGAATCCGACTCCCACCCCGTCGAGATACTGCACATCGTCGGAATTGTTGCAGAGCGTGAAATACTGGTCATAGTTATAATTCGCTTTCCCGTCGGCAGTCTTCGTTTTGTGAAAATAAACCTCTTTCAGAATGATCGTGCCACGCGCCGTAGCCTTAATCTCGAGATTGTTCGTCCCGGCCGACTGACCGTCTTTATTCAGCACGAAATCCCTGGTGGCATGCAGGAACTTGCTGATTCCGCCCACATCGGCCACTTTGCTGATAATCACGCTGTAATTTCCGTATTCGGCGTCGATCCGGGTTTCACCCTTCGCATCCGTTTCGGAAGTATACGTATTTCCGATCTTCGTATTGCGCATAGTCACCTTGAACCCCGACTTGTCGAGCGATGCCAACTCTCCGGGCAAATCAATGGAGATCAGCACCTCCCTGTTGCCATGGAGCAATTCGCCGTCTTTCATATCCTTGAGGCAGCCGCACAGCAGAAAGGCCGTCGCCAAAGGCACCAGATAATATAAAATCTTTTTCATCATCTGCAACTCTTTAGAATTTAAGTTTTAGTTCCGCGCCGAAATAAATATCCGTATTTACGCGCTTATAAGTTCCCGTACTCTTCAGCAACATTTTAGGATGCGAGTTCGTAAAGTTGTTGGCGTAGAATGAAATCTGGGCAATCCTGCCGATCTCTTTCGTAACACGGAGGTTGGCCATGAAATAAGGCTTGAACGAATTTTCGACAAAGGTCGTAGTCGCACTGCCCGTCTGAAGGTATTCCCGGTAAGCCGCTCCATAGGTAGGATCGTTGTACAAGTTCCGATTGAACGGCAATAGCTGACCATCCATGTTCATATAGAAATCGGGGTCCCGGTAGATCATCTTGCCATTCGTCCCATTCGAAAAATCGCCATAAACGGGATTATTGTCGTCATCGAGGATGTAAACACCGTCTGCCTGGAGATTCCGGGTCCGGTTGAGCCATACACACTGGACGGTCAGTGTTGTAATCAGACGCAACTTCGGAATGTGCGTGATCAGGTTAATATTGGAATTGAACCGGGTGTACACCGAACCGGAAGAGACGGATTTGCCTCCATAATAGGCTCCCAGAAACGGGTTGTAGATATTCTTACCGTCAATAGGCACTTTCACCGAGGAATAAGTATCGTACAACAACACGCCCTCGCTATCCTTCCGGGTCATGGTCATGTATGCTCCGTTGACAACGACCGAAGTCCGGACCGGACGAATCTGCCCGAAATCGAACGTATACTCGACACCCCACTTGTCGTATTTACCGTCATTGGCCGGTTTCTTGACGGATGCCGTATGGAATATTTTCTCATCCCGATAGTCGAGCGGCTCGCCTCCCACGCCCAGAACCGGTTGTCCCGGATTGTTCGGATCATCCATATAAACCGGAACTTCCGTCCCTTTATAGGTTTCGTATTCCCGGAATGACAATACCTGCGGAACCATACGAAGGGTATAACCGTTACGCATCTTTTCATTATAATAGGTAATGCCTCCCTTGACACCGAACATATCGAAATCGAGACCCACTTCGAAGTTCTTGCTGTACTGCATCTTCAGATCGCGGTTAATCATATCGGACTGCGGGGTCACGAACGTAGTCCATGCCGCCACAGGCCCCGTCTCGGCAGTTCCGCCCCAGCTGAACGAAACCCGGTCAATATACACCGGAAAAGGATAAAGCAGCCGCAGGGCCGGCAACGTGGTCTGGATGCCCCAGCCGGCGCGCAGCGACAGTTCGCGGACCTTTTTCGGCGCGCGATTGCTGATGATCGTATATTTGGCGTTAAAACGCGGATCGACGGCCCACTTATCGTTCAGCTGATCCGTCGCCATATAGGTAAAACGTCCGCCGGCCTGCAACGTGAGCGATGTTTTTCCGATCGGCAGCGTCGCTTTTTCTTCGGCGAAGACAGCCACCTGATTCAGGAAAGGAATGTCGCTGAACGGCTCCGGACGGAACGACATGGGACGCACGCCTTCGTAATACTGTCCTTTGCCGGTGTTGCCCGAATTGTTCCACTCGACACCGAGCATCGCCTTGTTGTAGACCTTGCCGTAACGCCCCGAAAGTTCAGCCACCATTTTAGCCGTGGTGTAATAGGCCATACTCAAATTCCGAATATCGCTCAAGTAATTGTCAGGGGTGAATTCAGTCAGATACTCCCCGTTTTCCAAAGCTCCGGGATTGGCGACACCGAGGGCGCTGGGCGCCATCTGCTGACGGGCGTACTGACGGGTCATCGATGTATTGAAAACGTATTTCAACGACGTAATCCACGACTTGTTGAGCAGCCACGAACCATTAAGGTTGATCGACAGGTTCCGATCGTCCAACTCCTTGCGTTCAGCCTGCGAGATATTGTCCGGATCAGCCTTTGTAGTGCCGCGCGAAAGGTAACCGCTCACCTTCGCATTGAACTGAAACGGCGTGCGGTCACGGTTGAAGGTATTGGTATAACCCACCGAAAACGTTCCGCGGTCATAAGATTCCTCCACCGTACGGATGTCCTTCATCGCATTGGCGTAGTCGATCGACGCATTGAGGAAACCCTTGTCGGACCCCAACGCATAACCTTTAGTCAGCGACACGGCCTTGGTATCCGACACGGTCTTCACCCGGATTTCATAGGGAGTGCGGCCCTGCTTGGTCTTGACGACGACCGCTCCGGCGCTCATATTGCCGTATTCGGCCGACGCAACGCCGCGGATGACCTCGATCGACTCGATATTGTCGGTCGAAATGGTGCGCATGTCGATACCCCGGCTGGTTTGCTGCCCGAAAGCGGCCGCTTTTCCACCCATCAGCATCGCGCTATTATTCACAACGGCTCCATCGACATAGACGCCCACCGAACTGGAGTTGATGCTGTTCGCATCCTTACCGTCCGTCATCGAATTAGGCAGATCACGGATGCCGACGAAATTCGAAGTGGAGTTCGTCAATTCCGGATTCGCGGTCAGCACGCCCGGCAACAACTGCATCACGTCCTTGACGGAGGTGGCTTGCAGGTGGTCCATCGCCTGACGGTCGATCGTCGACGAGGAGTTGATGCTGCGGCCCCGCTGGGCCGTTACGGTCACGGTGTTGAGTTGCAGGCTCGACTCCTTGAGGCGCAGCGAGAGCGCCCCGATCGAAGCGCTGACCGTCACCTTGTACGAAAGCGGCTCGTAACCCAGGCAGGTTGCCTCGATGGTGTAGCTGCCGGTGGTCACCGACGGCATCCGGAACCGGCCTTTGGCATCGGTCACCACCCACAGCTCAAGCGTCGGAATGGAAACCACGCAGCCCGCAATCGGCTCCTTCGTGTTGTACTCCGTCACGGTCCCTTCGATGGAGACCTTCTTCGGAGCCTGGGCCCGCACTCCCAGCGGAATGCAGACGCCCGCCAATAAAAGCATTAGTAAAAATTTCTTCACGGCAAACAGGGTTATGTGAATAGTAAGAATGTCATTCGTTTTCGGGGGACAAAGATAGAGTGCCGCACAACAGGCGGCAACCCCGAGAAATGGGGATTTCACCGGTCAGGGGACACAATAACGGCTTCCGGCAGCTGCATGGCGCAACTGTCGGGCATCGGGAAACACGCGACTGTCAACAGATGGTAGGGCAATTCCCGCGGGGGGGGGAACCCGGGCCGGGAATTCGTCGGCATGGTCCGGAACGCTGATCCGGGCGGTCGCCGGGCGGCGGTTCAATCCACTCTTCCTCATGCCAGTTTCATTTGATTCAAGACAAATCTTGTTTCGCAAGATAAGAAAAAAACACCATTCCGAACATCTTTTCGAACCATGAATTTAACCGAACTTACAATCCGAACGCATCCTGCGGCATATCGCGACAATGTTTAACCGGATTTCCGCCTGCGGTTTCGATCCGAAACGCCCCATTCGGGCCGAAATTTCTTTTTTTGCGGACCGGCTGTACTATGGACGGAAATTACTATCTTGCGGCCAATAAACCTTCACCCCCCCCCGGTTTGACGCGTTACATACTACTGATTCTCGCCCTTCTCGGGTTTGTCGGCATGCCCTCCGCACATCCGGCGGGGAATCATGCGCTCCAATCCTTCGCCCTCTCTTACCAACCCATGAACTTCGGCCGGCCGGCGCGCACGGTCGTCACGGTCGAGGACAAGGAGACGCACAACCCGCTGCTGGGCGCCACGGTCTCGCTCGTCAGCAGGGCCGACACGCTGCGGGGAACGACCGTCAAGGAGGATTTCTACCGCATCATGGCCGTCTACCGCTGCGACCGGATTTTCCGCGACTCGGTCGACCTGGAGGTCACCTACGTGGGTTACAAGCCGTTCAAAAAACGCTACGGAAACACCGAATTCCGGGGACGGATCGAGGTCAAAATGGAGGTCGACGAACAGTCGATCGCGCAGGTCGTGGTCGTCGGGCAGCAGGTCGCCATGGTCTTCCGGGGCGACACGACGGTCTACAACGCGGGGCGTTCAAAACCATGGCCGACGACCGTTTCGCGGAGCTGCTGAAACAGCTGCCGGGCGTCGAGATCAAGGACAACAAGATTTACGCCGAAGGGCAGGAGGTCAAACGGGTGCTGATCGACGGGAAAAACCTCTTCGGCTCGAAAACCTCCTACGCACTCACCGACCTCGAAGCCTCGGACGTCCGGAGCGTGCGGGTCTACGAGGATTTCAGCCCCGAGGCAAAGCGCCTGGGGGACAACACGGCCGAAAAGGAGAAGGTGATGGACGTCGAAACCAAGTCGAAGCGCGGTTACATCCTGGGCGGGAATCTGGAGGGCACGCTCGGCGCGAGCCTCGAAAGGGACTACTCGGGTCGGCATGAAATCCGCCATTCCGAGGCCGGAAGCTTTTACCGCAACACCGAAAGGGGCAACTGGCGTCTCGAAGCCTCCAACTCGAAGGACAACATCCGGCAGGGAGAAGGCGTCTCGTTCGACTCGAAGACGACCCCCACGAAACAGACCGACGCCCAGGCGGACTATACCCTGCGCCGGGGCGACTCGACCAACGTATCGACCGCCGTCCGGTTCGGACGCAGCCGCCAGAGCAGCACGGGGTCCTCGCAGACCGAATATTTCCTGACCGAAGCCTATGCCCTGCGCAGCGAGGAGAGCCGGAACGAATCGCTCTCGAAATCGCTTTCGGCGGAGATCTCGAACTACGTCAACATCCAGCGGAAGAAGAAGGTTTTCGGGGCCATGACCACCTTTTCGATCGACGACGGCTCCACACTCGGGCACAGCCGCACGCAGCAGCGGATCGACGACGAAAAGACCCGGACGAACCTCAACAGCAACTCCGACAGACGCAACATCCGATTGAATGTCAGCATTTTCTTCCACTCGAAAATTTCCGAACGGTCGACCCTGTCGTTCAACGTCTCGGGCAAATACGCACCCGGCGACCGGGACGGCTGGCGGGTCGACACGACGGCCTCGACACCCGGCCTGCAGGTCAAACTGCGCAACGACGGCGACAGCCGCAACTATTCGTTCGGCGCCAATCTGGGCTACCGCTACAAACTGGGAAAAAAGGGTTCGGTCAACGCCTCATACAACTTCAGCCGCGATTACACCCGCTCGAAACAGCTGGCGGTCGATTTCCTCTCCGACCCGCAGGGCGTCGTCGACACGGTCAACTCCTACCATTACACGACCGACACCTACACGCACAGCCTGCAAACCAGCCTGCAATACCGGAGCGGCGACGTCTGGATAATGGCCGGACTGGGCGGAGTGCTCTACGACATCGCCCGCAGCGAGCGCTTCCCCAAGGAGGAGCGCTTCCCGCGGCTGTTCTTCCAGCTCAACCCGACGGTCTACCTCTCGGTCGGCAAGTCGCGGAAGCGTTTTTCGTTCAACCTGGCCTCCTTCCCGCAGATGATCCCGCTCGACGCGCTGCGCTCGACGCTCAACGCCACCAACCCCCTTTCGTTGCAGGCCGGAAACCCCGGTCTCAAGTTGCAGAACGACCTCTCGGGATCGGCGGGATTCCAGTTCACCGACGTCAAAAAGGCCCTCTCCTTCAGCGTGCGGCTCAACGGCAGCTACACCTTCAACTACATCGCCCAGCGACGCACGCTCTTCCTCGAAGACACCTACCTGCCCCAGTACGACTACACGGCACGGAAGGGTGCGCAGCTCACCACGCAGGCCAACGTCGGGGGCAATTACAACCTCGGGGGCAGGGTCTCCTACTCACAGCAGATCAACCCGCTGCGCTCGACCCTGAACGTCTCGGTGAACTACGGCTTCAGCCAGACGCCCTATTTCACCGGCGAAGACCTCTTCCACTCGGTCCGCCATTCGCTCGGCTTCGGCTTCGACTCGGGCTTTTCGAGCAAGGTCAAGCTCAACATCCGCTCCAACACCTCGATGAGTTCCTACACCACGCAGAAAGAGACCGCGCAGGAGCTGCGCGAACAACTCACGGCGCGCGTCGACCTGCGCTTCGGCAAGTATTTCGGGTCGGTCGGCACGCTCTACGAATTCTACTGCAACAGCCGCTCGCACGCGCTCACGCGCCACAACGTGATCCTCAACGCCTCGGCGGGGCGCAAGTTTGGCAAGGAGAACCGGCTGGGGCTTTCGGCGGGCGTCATCGACATCCTCAACCGCCCCGACTACGCCACCACGAGTTTCGACACGGATTACATCGTCACCTCCTCAACCTCCTACCTGGGCCGTTACGGCTACCTGCGCGTCGCCTACACGTTCTGATCGGAAGCCGCCCGGAATTACGGTGTTATTTCGGTTTATTTCGTATAGTTTCGCATATTTTCGTATCTTTGGACGCAGAAACCGTTTAAAGCGTATGAAAAAACTACTGATCCCCCTGATTGCCGCCTTTGCCGCGAACACCGTATCGGCCGCCGCGCCGCAGCAGGTCATCGACATCAGCACCGACAAGGTCTCGATGGTGCTCACCGCCGCCCCCGGAGGCGAAGTTTATTTCCGCCACTTCGGCGGACGCATCGACGACCCGGCGCCGCTGGCCGACTACAAGAGCAACCGCCGCAGTGACCACGGAACCGAGGACCTGGCCTATCCCGCGACGGGAGGCCGCAACTTCCGCGAACCCGCCCTGCGCGTCACCCATGCCGACGGCGACATGAACACCGAACTGCGCTACGTGTCGCACGCCTCGAAACAGCTCTCCGACAAGAACGTGACGGAGACCGTCGTGAAGATGACCGACTGCTGCCAGGCGCTCGACGTGGAACTGGTCTTCACGGCCTACGCCCGCGAAAACGTCATCACCACGCACGCCGTGATCCGCAACCGCGAGAAGGGTCCCGTCACGCTGCACAGCTTCTACTCCTCGTCGCTCCCGCTGAAGGCCGACAAATACCTCCTGACGCACCTCTACGGGGCCTGGGCGCGTGAAGCGCAGGTCGACCACACGCTGCTGACCCACGGATCGAAAAGCATCGAGTCGACGCGCGAGGTGCGCACGACCCACACCGAAAACCCGGCGTTCCTGCTCACGCTGAACAGCGATTCGTTCAGCGAGACCTGCGGCGAAGTCATCGCCGGAGCGCTGGCCTGGAGCGGCAACTTCCGCCTCAACTTCGAGGTCGACGAATTCGACGTGCTGACCGTCCTGGCCGGCGCCAACCCCAACGCCTCGGAGTACAGGCTCCGCCCGGGCGAGACGTTCACCACGCCCGAAATGATCTACACCCACTCGTTCTGCGGCGCGGGCGGCGCCTCGCGCAACCTCCACGACTGGGCGCGCAACTACGGCGTCTACCACGGCCACGAGGTCGTCCCCACGCTGCTCAACAGCTGGGAAGGCGCCTACTTCAAGTTCGACGCCAAGGTCCTGAAACAGATGATCGACGACGCAGCCTCGATGGGATTGGAAATGTTCGTCCTCGACGACGGCTGGTTCGGCAACAAATACCCGCGCAACAACTCCAACGCCGGACTGGGCGACTGGCAGGTGAACGCCGCGAAACTCCCCGAAGGCATCGACCACATCGCCTCCTACGCCCACTCGAAGGGACTGAAGTTCGGCATCTGGATCGAACCGGAGATGGTCAACCCCAAGAGCGAGCTGGCCGAGAAGCACCCCGACTGGATCGTCCGTCCGCCGAAGCGCGAAGCGCCCACGACCCGCAACCAGTGGCTGCTCGACCTCACGAACCCCAAGGTGCAGGACTTCGTGTTCGGAGTCTTCGACAACACGATGAAACTCTCGGACAAGATCGACTACATCAAGTGGGACGCCAACCGCAACGCCAACAACGTGGGTTCGGCCTACCTCCCGGCCGACGAACAGTCGCGCTTCTGGATCGACTACGCGCAGGGCTTCTACAAGGTGATGGAACGCATCCGCGCCAAATACCCCGACGTGCTGATCCAGGCCTGCGCCTCGGGCGGCGGCCGCGTGGAGTACGGCGCCCTGAAGTATTTCGACGAAGTGTGGATGAGCGACAACACCGAGGCGCTTTCGCGCGCGCGCATCCAGTACGGCACGAGCCTTTTCTACCCCGCCGTCGTGATGGGTTCGCACGTCTCGGCCACGCCCAACCACCAGACGGGCAACATCACGCCCATCAAGTTCCGCTTCGACATGGCCTGCGCCGGACGCCTCGGCATGGAGCTTCAGCCCAGGCAGATGACCGACGAGGAGCGGCAGTTCGCCCGCCGGGCCATCGCCAGCTACAAGGAGTACCGCGACATCGTGATGCAGGGCGACCTCTACCGCATCGGCACGCCCTATGACAAGAGCGGCTGCTACGGCCTGATGTACGTTTCGAAGGACCGGAAGCAGGCCGTGCTGTTCACGTACAGCCTCCGGTACCAGGGCCGCTCGCTGATCCCGAAATTCCGCTTGCAGGGCCTCGACCCGAAGACGGGCTACACCATCCGCGAACTGAACGTCGACAAATCGCGCAACTGGTTCGACGGCAAAACCTTCAGCGGCGAGATGCTCTCGAACGCCGGCATCAACCCCTCGATGCCGAAGATTTACGACAGCGGCGTATTCCTGCTCACGGCGGAATAGAAGCTGCTTCGTCGCGAAAGCCACCCCGGGATTTGCCGCCGGGGTGGCTTTTTCCTATCTTTGCCGAAGAACATTTTTCCGAACATGATCGAACAAATCATATCCCGACGACTGCAAATTCCGCTGCACCAAGTGCAGGGGACCGTGCGTCTGCTCCGCGAAGGGGCGACGATACCCTTTATCAGCCGCTACCGCAAGGAAGCGACCGGCTCGCTCGACGAGGTGCAGGTCGCCTCCGTCAAGGAGTGGCTCGACCGGCTCACCGAACTCGAAACCCGCAAGCAGACGGTGCTCACGACCATCGAGGGGCAGGGCAGGCTGACCCCGGAACTCCGCCGGCGCATCGCGGAGTGCTGGGATGCGGTGGAGCTGGAGGACATTTACCTGCCCTACAAACCCAAACGCCGCACGCGGGCCACCGTGGCGCGCGAACGGGGCCTGGAGCCGCTGGCCGAAATCATCCTGGCGCAGCAGTCCCGCAACGTCGTGCAGCAGGCCCGGCGGTTCGTTTCGGCCGAAGTGCCGACCCCGGAGGAGGCCCTCGCCGGGGCGTGCGACATCGTCGCCGAACGTATCTCGGAAGACGAGCGCGCCCGCAATACGCTGCGCCGCACATTCGCCCGCGAAGGCATCGTCCATTCGAAACTCGTCAAAGGCAAAGAGACGGAAGGGGCGAAATACGCCGACTATTTCGACGCCGCGACGCCCCTGCGCAGCATCTCGTCGCACCGCTTCCTGGCCATGCGCCGCGGCGAGGAGGAGGGCATTCTGAAAATCGCGGTCGACGTGGATGCCGAACATTGCATCGAAAGTCTCCGCCGACTGTTCGTACGGCCCGGCTCGGCGACGCGCGAATGGATGGAAGCGGCCGTGGCCGACTCGTTCAAACGCCTGATACGCCCCTCGATCGAGACCGAACAGCTCGCGGCGGCCAAGGAGAAGGCCGACGACGAGGCGATCCGGGTTTTCGCCGAGAACCTGCGCCAACTGCTGCTCTCCTCGCCGCTGGGGCAGAAGCGCGTCGTGGCCATCGACCCGGGATTCCGCACGGGATGCAAGGTCGTGGCGCTCGACGCGCAGGGCAACCTGCTGCACAACACGACCGTCTACCCCCATCCGCCGCAGGGCCGGGCGGCCGAAGCGGCCGAGGCGCTGAAATCGCTGGCCGCCAGGTACAAGGCCGAGGCGTTCGCCATCGGGGACGGCACGGCGGGCCGCGAGACCGAACAGCTGGTCCGCAGACTGGGGCTGGAAGGCGTGGAGGTATTCATGGTGAGCGAGGACGGCGCGTCGGTCTACTCGGCGTCGGCCGCGGCGCGCGAGGAGTTCCCGGACTACGACGTGACGGTGCGCGGGGCCGTGAGCATCGGACGCCGCCTGATCGACCCGCTCTCAGAGCTGGTCAAGATCGACCCCAAGTCGATCGGCGTGGGGCAGTACCAGCACAGCGTCGACCCGGCGAAGCTCAAGGCGCGGCTCCGGACGGTCGTCGAAAGCTGCGTCAACCGCGTCGGCGTCAATATCAACACCGCCTCGAAACACATCCTGACCTACATATCGGGGCTGGGACCCGTGCTGGCGCAAAACATAGTAGCCTACCGTGCGGCGAACGGGGAGTTCAAAAGCCGCAGGGCGCTGCTCAAAGTGCCGCGGCTGGGAGCCAAGGCTTTCGAGCAGGCGGCCGGGTTCCTGCGGGTCGTTGGAGGCGCGAATCCGCTGGACAACAGCGCCGTGCACCCGGAATCGTACGCCGTCGTCGAGCGGATGGCCGCCGACGCGGGCGTGACGGTCGAACGCCTGCTGGCCGACAAACAGCTGCGCAGCGGTCTCAAGGCCGAACGATACGTGAGCGGAGAAACGGGGCTGCCGACCGTGACGGACATACTCGAGGCGCTCGACAAACGGGGGCTTGATCCGCGCGAACAGTTGCAGGTCTTCGCATTCGACCCCAACGTGCACACGATCGGCGACCTGCGCGAGGGAATGCTTCTGCCGGGCATCGTCACCAACATCACGGCCTTCGGGGCTTTCGTCGACATCGGCGTCAAACAGGACGGGCTGGTGCACATCTCGCAGCTGGCCGACCGCTACGTGGCTTCGCCGGCCGACGTGGTGCATCTGGGACAGCACGTCGAAGTGCGGGTGACGGGCGTGGACACCGTTCGCGGACGCATTGCGCTCTCGATGCGCCGCGAAGCATAAAAGACCGGATCAAGCGAGGCCCTGCAACGGCCATCCTGGTCGAAAAATGGCCTTTTAAGGTCGAATATTGTCCGCCCGGTCCGTAAAACATCGCTACCTTTGGGTATTCAAACCATTAACCCATTTGTCCGATGAGAAAAAACAACCTGCTCATTACCTCGTCGTGCCTGCTGGGGGCACTGGCCTCGTGCTACGGGGCCTTCGGAAAGAACCCGCGACCATCGGCAAATGGCATCTGGGGTGGGATTTGACATACAAGGAAGGCAAGGCGAAAACCGTCGACAACATCGACTTCACGAAGCGCGTGGCCAACGGTCCCACCGATCGGGGATTCGACTATTTCTACGGGCTGACCTCGCCGTCCGGACCTCCGCACCTCTACATGGTCAACGACATGGCGGAGAAACAGCCGAACACGAGATTCGAAGAATCAGGCGGCGGACTGTATAAAATCAAGGGCGGCATCGGCCACAGCGACTGGAGCTCCGACGGCATGCAGCCCCACCTGGCGGACAAGATGCTCGAATACCTCGACGAAAACAAGGATTCCGACAAGCCGTTCTTCCTCTACATGGCGCTGACGGCTCCCCACATCCCGCTTTTCCCGAGCAAGGAGTTCAAGGGCAAATCCAAGATCGGCGACTACGGCGACCTGGTGATGATGATAGACGACATCGTCGGCAGGGTCAATCGAAAGCTGAAGGAGATCGGCAAATACGACAACACGATCGTCATGTTCGCCGCCGACAACGGCTGCGCCGGTTACATCAACATGGACAGGATAAACCGGAAAGGGCACTATCCGTCCTATATTTACCGGGGCTACAAGTCGCACGGCTGGGAAGGCGGCCACCGCATTCCCTTCATCCTGTCGTGGGGCGACCGGTACGGACACGTGACCGATAATTCGCTCGTCTCGCTGACCGATCTGTACGCCACGTTCGCCGACATGCTCGGCTACCGGATAGCCGACGACGAGGCCGAAGACAGTTTCAGCTTCTGGCCGATACTCGACGGCTCGGGCAACGCCGCCCGGACCGACCTGATCGCCACGTCGGGAGCCGGCTATTTCACCTACCGAACGCCGCAGTACAAGCTGATATTCAACGCGGGAAACGGTTCCGGCGAAGAGTACAGGATCGACGGACAGCCCCCGCTGCAATTCTACGACATGGTCAACGATCCCGAAGAGAAGGTCAACCAGATAAACAATCCGGAATACGCGGGCCGGATCAGGGAGATGGCCGCCCGGGTGAAGAAGTACATCGAGGACGGCCGATCGACGCCCGGAGCCAAAGCGGCCAACGACGGCGGCAATTCCTGGAAACAGATCACCGACATAATGAGCGGCCTGTACGCCGGGAACAGGTAAGGGCGAAACTGCGTCGAAGGATGCCGGAACCGCCGTCCGGCTCCGATCAAAAAACCTCCGTATTCCGGAATCGAATGCGGAGGTTTTCAATTGGCGGCAACGAGCTGGCGCGGGACATGCTCGAAGATACTGACGAGCAGGCTGACGCCTTGTTATTGCTGAATTACAAGCGATAACGAAACAACCGAGGCTGATAAGGGTCCTGACAAAGAAAAAGTCCTCGGAAGTTATTAGCTTCCAAGGACTTTCTTGGTGGAAAATTGCCGTCCGGCATTGCTCTCGCGCCATTTCCGCGCACGCCGTCCGGCGACTTTCCGGCAGCATTCGCTGCTTCAGTTGAGGTCTGAAGCGGACGCCATAAATTTGAATCGAATTTTACCGATTTTAATTTTATTTTATCTATATATCAATATTTTACATCTGTTTTTCATCAACTGCGAGGTCTGGAAGTTTTCGAAAATTCGGCCGATGTATGACAAATGTATGACAAAAATGATTACATTTGCAGCAGATAAAACCTCCTGACCTATGGCTTCATTCTGCTATCGCATCCGCTCGACCCAGAAAAACAAACTGGTCAAAATCCAAATTCTCTTCACGGTTGGCCGCGGGAATCAGTTCTACGTCGACAGCCAATATATGGTGCTGACGGACGCCTGGGACAACAAGCGGCAGACGGTCAAGAGCCGCTTCACCTTTACCGATGACTTCACCGAGCAGCAGGGGCGCGAGCTGACCAAGAATCTCTCCGAACTGCGCAGCCACATCCTCGGAGAGATTGCCAAGGATCCCGAACACGCGATGACGAAGACACGGCTGGAGAAGATCATCTACAGTTTCCACCACCCGCGCAGCCTCACCTCAGGCCGCCGCGTCCGCACCCGCGAATCGCTCGGCGACTACATTGCCCGCTTCACGCGCGAGATGGAGGAGGGCACCCGGCTGAACATCCACAAACTCCGCTACGGCCCCTCGACCATCAAGAACTACAAGGGGTTCGTCGTGCAGTTCGACGAGTACTGCAAAGCCAAACGCAAGCAGTTCGACTTTGCCGACATCGACCTGAAGTTCTACGACGACTTCGTCGCCTGGTTCACCGCCAAGAACTACTCCGTCAATACGATCGGCCGCCACGTCAAGGAGCTGAAGATCATCATGCGCGCGGCCCGCGAGGAGGGTCTGCACGACAACGGAGCGATCGAGAGCCGCAAGTTCCGCGTGCTGACGGCCGACGTGGAGAACATCTACCTGACGGAGTCGGAGATCCGGGCCATCGCCGCGCTCGATCTCTCGAAAAACCGGCACAGGGATGTTGCCCGCGACATCTTTCTGGTGGGGTGCTACACGGCGCAGCGCTTCAGCGACTACTCGACCATCAACGAAGGCAACATCCGCACGCTGGAGAACGGACAGCAGGTCATCGACCTCAAACAGCAGAAGACCGGTAACCACGTCGTCATTCCGGTCCGTCCCGAACTACAGGCCATCCTGGAAAAGTACGACAACCGGCTGCCGAGAACCTACGAACAGAAGGTGAACCACCTCATCAAGGAGATTGCACGCGAGGCGGGCATCACGGAGAAAGTCGAGGTCTCCTACATCGAGAATGGCGAAAAGAAGAGTCGGCTGGTCGAGAAGTGCGACCTGGTGAAGACCCACACGGCGCGGCGCAGCGGCGCAACGAATATGTACCTGGCGGGAATCCCGACCATCGCCATCATGAAGGTTACGGGCCACAAGACCGAACGGGAGTTTATGAAGTATATCAAGATCACCGAGGAGCAGACCGCCCTGGAGCTGATGAGCCACCCCTATTTTTCGGGGGCAAGCAACACAACACGATAATCTTAAAGAGTGTTGTCCGGGAATTTTCTTAACTTTGTCCAAACAGACTGATGCAATGAAAGACGATACGAAGGAATTAACACTGTTCGACAACTACGATTTTATAGAAAAAATCGAATCTCTGATGGCCGACTGTGAATCGGCCGAGGTGGAGTTCAAATCCGCCAGGGGAGGGTTTCCGGGCAGCTTGTGGGAAACCTACTCCGCTTTCGCCAATACGCAAGGTGGAGTCATCGTATTGGGCGTCAAAGAGAAGGACGGGAAATTCACACTTGACGGCATCACACTGGAGCAGGCGCGCAAATACAAAAAAGAGTTTTGGGACAACGTAAACAACAAGGCTCATTGCAGCGCAAACGTCCTGCAGGAGAAAGACGTGCAGGATGGCGAATACAACGGGAGCTATGTCCTGGTATTCAATGTACCACGGGCTCCCCGCAACAAGATACCCGTATATCTGCATAACAACCCCGAGAATACATTCAAGCGGAATTACGAAGGAGACTATCGGTGCGATGCAAGCGAAATACAACGCATGTTCGCCGACGCTGATATCACAGAACATCCCCGCGATTACAAAATTCTGCCCGAATTTACCATCGAGCAGGATATTGACAAGGCAACTCTTGAGCAATACCGCCGGCTGGTCGCAACCAAAAGCCCCGATCATCCGTGGCTGCTGCTGGACGACAAACATTTCCTGATGAAATTGAAGGGTTACCGGATCGATCGCCGAGAAAAGATCGAGGGACTGACACTTGCCGGTCTGCTGATGTTCGGCAAAACGGACAGCATCACCGACGCCTACGGATGTCCGCAATACTTCCCCGATTACCGCGAATATTTCAGTTCCAATCCCGACGACCGCTGGACAGACCGCATCTGCCCGGACGGCACCTGGGAGGCGAATCTGTTCCAATTCTACTACCGGGTCTATCCCAAGCTGGCCGCAGCCCTGCCCAAGCCTTTCGCCCTGAAGGACGGCATCAGAGAGGACGAAACACCGACACATACGGCTCTACGCGAAGCGTTTATCAATGCACTGGTCCATTGCGACTATTCAGTTGACTCAAACATTACGATCGAGCTACACAAGGATTGTTACATATTCTCCAATCCAGGCTCCCTGCTGCTCTCCATTGCCCAATATTATCAAGGAGGCAACAGCGTATGCCGCAACAAGGCCCTGCAAACGATGTTCATGCTGATCGGTTCAGCAGAAAAGGCCGGAAGCGGTGCCGACAAGATCATGCAAGGTTGGAAAAAGGCAAATTACCGTAACCCGCGAATCGAGGAGATTACTCATCCCGACAAAGTCGTATTGACATTGCCCCTTGTCAGTTTGTTGTCCGATGAGGTCATCTCCTATCTGAAATCCCTGTTCGGTGAGGACATAACGTCCATAGAACACAACAAGTTGATGACCCTGGCAACCTGTTGCAGCGAGGGCGAGGTCACCAACTACCGGATGCAATTGGTATTGGACAAGCACAGTGCCGATATCACAAAGTTGCTCAAAGAGTTATGCAATGACCGATACCTTATTCCCGAGGGAATCGGCCGCGGCACGCACTACAGAATCAACAAAAAATTCCGGGAGAGGGAACTCCCCGGGAATGTTGCTAGTAATGTTGCTAGTAATGTTGCTAGTAATGTTGCTAGTAATGTTGCTAGCTCTCCAGACAAGGAAAGGCGCAGAAGATTATCATCCAGCGAATTACACACAGCCATTCTGCAGGCATGTGTTGATTTTGAATCGCTGGAGGCCATAGCTAACAAAGTAGGGAAGAGTCTACGATACCTGAAAAACAGAGCCATACCCATCATGGTTGCCGAAGGGTTATTGGAACGTGAATATCCCTATATGCCGAAACATCCCCATCAGCGATACCGTGCAAAAAAGAGATAACCAGCCATGCCGCGCCGTCGAAAAATAACGATCCGGGCCTCCGAGCTGAAGTGCTTCGAGACGCTCGTCCAGGAGCTGCACCAGCGGCCGGAGTTTGCCGGATTCGATCCGTCGAGCCTGCACGTCTGGGCTTACGAACGGTATGAGCCGAAGTTGAAGGATGCCGACGCGATTCTGCGCCGCTTCGACTACTGGCTGGGCGTACACAAGGGCGAGCGGTATCTGATGGCAAACGGCAGCCGGCTCTTCAACAAAAAGGAGCTGGCCGAGGCGCTAGGCGTCGCACGCCCGACACTCGACCGATGGATAGCGAACGGATGGCTGGAGCCGTGCCGCGTTCAGATCTCGGCCGGCGGCGACACCCTCTTTGCAACCAACGCCGTTCGGGAGGTACTAATAACGTTTTCCAATGAATAATTCGTCAAACAAAGATCAACACTATGCATTGGATTCTTCCGGAAACATTAGACACATAAAAGATGCTAATCCAAGCAATGACGAATTTTTTTGTCTTTTTTGCCATCGTCAAATGATTGCAAAGCAGGGGAAAATACGGCAATGGCACTTTGCGCACAAGGCTCTTTCTCCTAACTGCAGCTATGAAAGTTACTTACATTCATTGGCCAAACTTTTAATCCTACAAAAACTCAGAAGTGAACAACCTTTCGGAGTCGAAATTAAAGTTCCGTTCACTTGTAAAAATAAAGAGACCTGCATATGGTACGAAGATTCATTTGATGAATCTTGCAACTGGACTGGATACAAAAATTATGATTTAAAAAAATTCTATAACACATTTGAAGTTGAAGCCTTCTACGATAACTTTCGCGCAGACATTCTCCTTTCAAATTCCATTAAAAAGTATACACCGGTCTTTATCGAAATATATGTTTCACATCCTTGCGAACATCAAAAGATTGACTTAGGAAATAAAATCATAGAACTAAAGATCAACTCGGAAGATGATATAAAATCAATCATCAATAGCCCCATCATCACAGAAGACGGAAATCTTATCAGATTATATAATTTCAAACCGAAAGGAGACTTTACCGGTCCACCTCAACATCCCAAGCAATTGGTGAAGTTTTCAGTTTTTGAAAGCTATAAAATGTATTGTGGAAATACGGACTGTCAGACATTCTCATGTCACAGAAACAAAGCTATCTTCGAGTTAACCTCCGACTTTCATCCCGACTTTCTCCCAGAATATTCTCTATATGATTATGGAATCGTAGAACTATACGATTTGGATCCTAACCTCAAAGTATGCAACCTCTGCCGCTATTATAGGCCCCGAGACATATTATTCGACGATCTGTTCGACATAAGAATCAATAAACGTCCAATTTTTTGCTGCTTATACAAAAAACTCGGGACTGATAAATATCGAGACCCATCAGATGCACGCACTTGCACTGCATTCCGGAAAATAGATGGAAAAACAATGGCAGAGATTAGACAAGAATATAAAATGGTAAAAACAATCATTTGGAAGAAACCAAATGATTAGAAGGCCTATTTTGCATCGGGTGGAATCCGATTACACGGCAGTACCAACCGAAGCAAACGAATGCCAAAGTCCGGGAACGGGCGGCGGCATGTCCTCGGTGTGGCACCGGTTGGCATCGGTTGGCGCTGATTTGTAACGCCATTCGCCATTTTCGGAAGGGGTTCGGAAAGCCTTTCTTTGCGTCATCAACCAAATTCGAATCTTATGACCAAGGAAATCTTTCTGAGCGGCATGACCGCCGACCAGCTCTCGGAGATGATTCGCGAATCGCTGCGCAACGAGTTGCGGCAGCTCCACCCCGAACCCTCCGCCGAGACACCGAACTATCTGACCCGTCGCGAGACGGCCCGCCGCCTACGCATTTCGCTCGTGACGCTCAACGACTGGGTGAACCGCGGGCGGATCCGCGCCCACAAGATCGGCGGGCGCGTGCTCTTCTGCGACAGCGACGTCGAGGCGGCTCTGCACCGGATTGTCCCCATCAAAAGCCGATAGCCATGAAGACGACCTCAGATTGCATCGGCATCCGGGAGTATCTCCTCCGCCGGGGACTGCACCCCCACCGCGAAACCGCCACCCATGGCATGTTCCTCTCACCGCTGCGCGAAGAGCGCACCCCCAGCTTCAGCGTCCGCTACGACAAGGGGCTCTGGTACGACTTCGGACTGGATGAAGGGGGCACGCTCCTACAGCTAGTCATGCGCCTCGAAGGGTGCGGCATGGCAGAAGCTATCCGACACCTGCGCAAAGAGGCCGCGAACGAAGTCCCCTTCCAGCCCCTCCCGACCGCCTCACCGCGCGAAGACTCCCCGCTGCGGATTCTCAGCGTCGGGACGATTCGCCACCCGGCGCTGATCGGCTATCTGCGCGAACGCGGCATCGACCCCACCGTGGCCGGAGCACTGTGCCGCGAGGTTCACTACGCCGTCGGCGAGCGGCGCTTCTTCGCCATCGGCTTCCGCAACGATGCCGGAGGATGGGAGCTGCGCAGTCCGCAGTTCAAAGGGAGCAGCGCCCCGAAAACCATCACGACCTTCGACCGGCACGGCGACACGGCGCTGCTCTTCGAAGGGTTCTTCGACCTGCTCTCCTACCTGACGCTGCAACATGAGCCGGAACCGGCCGTCGACACCGCCGTGCTCAACTCCGTGGTGAACCTTCCCCGCGCCCTCCCGTTTCTCGCACGCCACGCGACGATCCACGCCTTCCTCGACAACGACGAGGCGGGGCGCCTCACCCTTGAACGACTGCGCAGCGCCCTGCCCGATGCGACCGTCATCGACCGTGCGGAGAGCTACCGCACCCACAAGGATCTGAACGAATCGCTCCGATCGTCCGCGAAGGTTTCCCGCACGCCGCGTCGTCGAGGCCGCAAGTTGTAACGTCACCCGGAATGACACCGGAACCGTCGCCCACCCATCGGCCGCTTCGCGACCGCGGCTTTTCCCCCAAGGAAAAAGCCATAACCTATTAGGGCTTTTTCCGACGCATCGGCCCGCCGACGCTGAAAAAGCCCCAATAGGCCAAAGGGTCAAGCCCCTCTGGACACCCCCTGTCGTGCCGCGCACGCCGACCGCCAAGGCGGTCCCTTCTTCAACCACACAACCCTCGAAAAACGACCGTACCATGGGATATGCCGTCCTGCATCTCGACAAAGCCCCGGGCAACGAGGCGGCCATGACCGCCCACATCGCCCGCACGAAGATACCCACCAACGCTTCGCCCGAACGCACCTGCCTCAACGAGGAGCTCGTCGAATTTCCCGAGGAGGTGGGCGACCGCACGGAGGCGATCAACTACCGACTCGAACACGCCGGTCTCACGCGCAAGATCGGAACGAACCAGGTGCGGGTGATCCGCGTCATGCTGACCGGTTCGCACGACGCGATGAAGCACATCGAGGCGGAAGGATGGCTTCCGGAGTGGTGTGCCGACAACCTCGCCTGGCTGCGCGAGACCTTCGGAGCGGAGAACGTCGTCTCGGCCGTCGTGCACCGCGACGAATCGACCCCGCATATCCACGCCGCCGTGGTGCCCATTGTCACGGGCGAGCGCCGCAAGGCCCGCACCGCCGCATCCGAATCCCCGGGCAAACGACACTACCGCCCGAAATCCGCCGCACGGCCCCGCCTCTGCGCCGACGACGTCATGTCGCGCGTCCGCCTCAAGCAGTATCAGGACACCTATGCCGCGGCGATGTCCAAATACGGACTGGAGCGCGGCATCGACGGTTCGGAGGCGCGCCACATCACCACGCAGGAGTTCTACCGCCAGGCCATCGCCCAGCAGCAGAATCTGCAGGAGAACATCGACGCGCTGCTCCGTCTCGAAGAACAGAAGCGGAAGGTCGTCGAGCTGCTCAAACAACAGGAGAGGCAAGTGCGCACCGAATACGAACAGACCGCCTCACTCCAGGCGCAGAAGAGCGCCGAATTGAACCGCACCGAGGCCGAGCTGAAGAGCGTGAAGGGCGAGCTGAAGGGAGCCAGGTTAAAAAACGCCGCGGCGGAGGTCGGGTCGAATATCGTCGAGGGGATCGGGGCGATGATCGGCACCTCGCGTATCAAGCGGCAACAGCAGGAGATCGACCGTCTCAACGCGGAGAACGCCGCCCTGCACGAACAGATCGGGACGCTGAACCGCGCCAACCGCGAGGAGAAGGTCCGGCATGAGCAGGCTGAACAGCAACTGCAGGCGAAGCTCGACCGCATCGAACACTGGCTGCCCGACACGCAGACGCTCATCCGCTGGGGCGAATACTGCCGCGACATGGGAATCCCGGAGTCGGGCGCCCGCGAGATCATCGCCATGAAGCCCCTCTACGTCTCGGGCGAGCTCCGCGCTCCGGAGTATTCGCGCCGCTTCGACGTCTCGAATACGGAGATCCGCCTGCAACGCGACCCGAACGGTCCCGGAGGCTTCCAGCTGCTCATCGACCGCCAACCCGCACACACCTGGTTCCGCCAACGGTATGTGGAGCTCATGACCCGCCTGGGCTACCCCGTCCGCCCCGAACGTTCCGTCATCCGACGACATACCATTAAACGATAACACCTGCCCTGAAAGACAAAGAGAATATCCGGTCGGACAGCCGGATATTTTTCTTCACAAAGTGAAGAAACTCGCTTAATCGGAACATTTGTAGAGTTTGTATTGCGATTTTTTCGAAAATAATTTGCTTTTCTCGGGCAAAGCACATACTTTTGTAATGAACCTACAAAGAAAAAAATGGTAAAACTGAAAGATATTGCCACCATCCAGACGGGAGTTTACCTGAAAAGTACCCCTTCGCCCGACACCTGCTACCTTCAGGTGAACGATTTCGACGAGGAGGGGAACATCCGTCCGACCGTCCGACCGACAACCACCGTCAGCTCCAAGGCTGCCCGCCACCTGCTGACAGAAAGCGACCTACTGCTCGCCGCCAAGGGTGGCAAGAATTTCTGCGCCATCGCCCCGACGCAACTCGGGCCGTGCGTGGCCTCACCCTCGTTTCTGATTATCCGAATCGACGACCCGACCCGCATCCTGCCCGAATACCTCTGCGGATTCCTCAATCTGCCATCCACCCGGCAGCTGTTGACGGCGCAGGCCCAAGGGTCGGCCATCGCCTCGCTCAGCAAGGCTGACCTTGAGGAGTTCGAGATACCGCTCCCCCCGCTGGAGCGACAGCGGGCCTGCATCGCCCTCACCCGCCTGCATCGCCGCGAACAGGCCCTCTACAAGGCCATCGCAGAGCGCCGCCGGCAAATCACCGATTATAAATTGACAAAAATATATAAAGATGAACGGTAAAGTTACACAGGAAGAGATCAACAAAGTCGTATGGCAAGCCTGCGACACCTTCCGGGGCGTGATTGACCCCAGCCAGTACAAGGACTACATCCTCACGATGCTGTTCCTGAAGTATGTCAGCGATGTCAGCAAGGCGAAATACAAGGAGTACCTCCAGCGCTACGACGGCGATACGGAGCGTGCCCAACGGGCCATGCGCCGCGAAAGGTTCCAGGTTCCCGAGAAGAGTTCGTTCGACTACCTCTTCGAGCACCGCAACGAGTCCAATATCGGCGAACTGATCGACATTGCGCTGGCCGACCTCGAATTTGCCAACCGCGAAAAGCTGAGCAGCGAGGACGGCAGCGGCATCTTCCGCAACATCAGCTTCAACAGCAGCAACCTTGGCGAAACGAAGGAGCGCAACGCCCGGCTGAAACAACTGCTTATCGACTTCTCGGACGAGCGGCTGCAGTTCGACGAGTCACACCTCGAGAACAACGACGTCATCGGCGACGCCTATATGTTCCTCATCGAAAAGTTCGCCAGCGACGCCGGAAAGAAGGCTGGAGAGTTCTTCACGCCGAAGGAGGTTTCGACCCTGCTGGCTCGGCTGACCAAAAGCGCCCCCGGCTCGCGCATCTGCGACCCGACGTGCGGCTCGGGTTCACTGCTCATCAAGGCAGGCCGCGAGGTGGGCTCCGACAACTTCTCGCTCTACGGTCAGGAGCTCAACGGCAGCACTTGGGCGCTGGCCATGATGAACATGCTGCTCCACGGCTTCGACAGCGCCACCATCCGCTGGGGCGACACGCTGCGCAACCCGAAGCTCAAGGAGGGCGACGCGCTGATGAAGTTCGACACCGTCGTGGCCAATCCGCCCTTCTCGCTCGAAAAGTGGGGCGCCGACGAGGCGGCCGACGACCCCTACAACCGATTCTGGCGCGGCATTCCGCCCAAGAGCAAGGGCGACTGGGCCTTCATCTGCCACATGCTCGAAGTGGCCAACGAACACGGCAAGGTGGGTGTCGTCGTTCCCCACGGCGTGCTGTTCCGCGGAGCCAGCGAGGGGAAAATCCGCCAGCAGACCGTCGAGGAGAACCTCGTCGAGGCCATCATCGGACTCCCGGCCAATCTCTTTTACGGTACGGGCATTCCGGCTGCCATCGCCATCTTCAACAAGGCCAAGACAACGACCGACGTACTCTTCATCGACGCCAGCCGCGAGTTCGAGAATGGCAAGAACCAGAACCGGCTGCGCAAGGAGGACATTGACCACATCGTTACGACCTACCGCCGCTTTGCAAAGAGCGAACTCGCACAGGGTGTCGTCGAGGAGCGTTATGCTTATGTCGCCCGACGCGAGGAGCTTGCCGATAACGACTACAACCTCAACATTCCGCGCTATGTGGACACCTTCGAAGAGGAGCCCGAAATCGACATTGCGGCCATACAGCGGGAGATCGATGCGCTGGAGACGGAGCTTGCAGAAGTACATGTCCGAATGGAGGGTTATTTGAAGGAGTTAGGATTTTAAGGATGCGAATCATACAAGATGAGAACCAAACGCCGGCTTCATTTGAGATAGCTAATCGGGGTGAGACAATGAAAATATAAAGAATTACGCTATGAGTCACGACATAACTCTATCGACCTGGGGTGACATCGGAAATATCATTCTTGGCATTAGTTCCCTATTCACAGCTATTGTTACTGCAATCGTACTCTGCAAACAGCATAAACTGCAACAAAAGCAGCACAAACTGGAACAAGAAAAGCTGAAAATCCAACAAATGGAGCATCAGCCTCTATTTTTCTTCAAACGAGGAAAGGATCATTTGGCGATTTGCAATAGTGGAACAAAATTGAATCGCCCCATCGAGTTTGCCATCGGTTCGATGATCTATGTACAATCCTCCATGTTTCTTCCAGACGGGTTAAAGAATTTCGTATACTGCTGTCCCATCAATATATACAAGGACTGTCGCTGCCAGGAGGAGCTGGATGGAGTCGTTGCCAAATGCCCATTCGTGGAAGAAGATCGAACCAAATTGCACGATATCACATCAAAAATATGGAATAGTCTTGTCCATAGCAAAAAGCTGATACCCAAGCTACCCTACATGACCTCCGTAATAGTCCGAGAGTCCGACTTGATTGCTATTAAGTATCAAGACGTGTATCATATTGACCATACGGTCTATTATCTTGATTCTTCTCCAATCTCCGAGGAAACCTACAACAAGTTGGACAAGATCCGGCAATCGGTTCCAGCTGGCATATATAGTGTCGATAAAGTGAATCTTAACAACATACTGGGAGGAATTCTTCAATTCCGATTTGAAAAAACATGGTAAAGCCAATTACTGCAATGACACACGATACCGACATACCACAAGGCTATAAGGCGACGGCGCTGGGGGTTATTCCGCAGAAGTGGGAGGTGAAATTTTTAGGCGATCTCCTTTCGAGATGTACCAATGGCCTTACATATGATGTCTCCATCACTTGTGGGATTCCTGTTACTCGTATCGAAACCATTTCTACGGGAGAAATAAATTATGCGAAGGTCGGATATATCCCCAATGAAAGTGGATATGAAACCTTCAGAATGCAAAAAGGCGACATCCTGTATAGCCACATAAATAGTCTTTCTCAAATCGGGAAGGTTGCTTATTACAAAGGTGATAAAGAAATTTATCATGGCATGAACCTGCTTTTGCTTAGAGCCAACGAGAGCCTTGATAAGCAATATTTATATTATACGTTGCTAACTGACCATATGCGGCATATGGCTCAAGTAATAGCGAAGCCAGCTGTCAATCAAGCCAGTATTAGCACCAGCGATTTGAAAAGAGTAAAAATTGCTGTTCCGCCCCTGGCGGAGCAGCGGAAGATTGCGGAGGTGTTGGGCGTGTGGGATGAGGCGATTGAAAAGCAGGCGCGGCTGATTGAAAAACTCGCCCTGCGCAAACGCGGCTTGATGCAGCGACTCCTCTCCGCAAAACTCCGTCTCCCCGGTTTCTCCGACCCCTGGAAAGAGCTAAAAATAAATAAAATAACAATAATAAGAAAAGGCGAACAAGTCAATAAAGACGTATTGTTCTCTAACGCAAAATATCCTGTCATAAATGGAGGAATTACTCCTTCCGGGTATTTAGATATATACAATACGAAGGCAAATACTATCACAATAAGCGAAGGCGGCAATTCGTGTGATTATGTCAACTTTATGACTACACCCTTTTGGAGTGGAGGACATTGTTATACGATTGAAGCAAAGGATGGAATAAATAATCTATGTATCTATCAATTACTCAAAAACAATGAGAAATATATCATGTCTTTACGAGTAGGATCAGGATTACCCAATATTCAAATTAAAGATCTTGGAAATCTTAAATTCATGATTCCCACCTATCAAGAGCAAACCGCCATTGCGGAGGTGTTGACCGCGTCCGACCGCGAGATTGAGCTGGCCAAAGAGAAGCTCGAACGGCTCCGCCGTCAGAAACGCGGCCTGATGCAACAACTCCTAACCGGCAAAAAACGGGTGAAATATTAACTAAATTTTTTACGACTATGACAAAACGTAAAGAAATTCATGTAGTTCCAAACTCTGACAGGGGTGGCTGGGACGCAAAAAACAACAATGCAGAACGAGCCTCCAAGCATTTTGAGAGAAAACAAGATGCAATGGACTGGGCGAGACAAAAGGCACGTAATGATGGCGCCGAACTAATTCCTCACGGAAGAGATGGTCGAATCCAAAATCCGGACAGCCACGGCAACGATCCGTGCCCTCCTAAAGACAAAAAATAATAATTCTAAAATTTATATTATGGCTGAAAAAATAGAAATCAGTTTGACAGACTTCGTTGGTTTTGTCAACAAAATGGGAACCGCTAAACAGAATCACGTAAAGACGATTAAGGAACGCCCCGAATATGAACCTTATATGGATTTTTATAAGGCGATTCGAACTGCAATTATCAATCTGCACAAGAAAAAACAGAGCAAAGACATCCTTGATAAAGTCCTTGAGGATTTAACAGATGAAAAGAAGAAAAAGTGCTACCCTGAAATTGTTGCAGGATATAAAAAATTTTTAGGCAGGAAACAGTTCGAATGGATTAAACCTCCTAAAAAAGATTGGAAGATAGGGAACATCGTCATTACCATCAATCCAGAGATTGGTCTGGAAGAGAAGAAAAAGGACGGGACTTCAAACTTCTACATCGTAAAGTTGTATTTTAAGGATGATGCTTTGAAAAAAGCCCAAGCAGATCAAATACTCACCTTGATGGAAATGCAATTAAGAAGCAAAATGAAAGAACCTGAAATTAAATTTGCCATCTTGGATGTTCGCAGAAATAAATTCCATGTAAAAAAAGACCACGACTTAAAAGAACTTCCCTTGTTACAAGGTGAAGCACATAGTTTCGCAACTATCTGGGATAGTTTATAATCTTAATTATGTCCATCTCCTTCAAAGAAGACCATATCAGCCAGATCCCCGCGCTGCTGATGCTCGAAAAGTTCGGGTACACATACCTCACACCCGATGAGGCGCTGGCCCTGCGCGGCGGGAATCTCGCCAACGTGCTGCTCGAACCCGTGCTGCGCAAACAGCTCGCCGCCATCAACGTCGTGCAAGTCAGCTCGATGCGAACTACCGTATTCTCCGAGCAGAACATCACCGCCGGAATCGACGCCCTGCGCAACATCCCGATGGACGAGGGGTTCATGGAGGCTTCGCAGACGGTCTACGACCTGCTCACCTCGGGCAAAACCCTCGAACAGATTGTCGACGGCGACCGCAAGAGCTTCGTGATGCAGTACATCGACTGGAAGAATCCGCGCAACAACGTCTTCCACGTCACGGAGGAGTTTGCCGTCAGCCGCACGGGGATGACCGACACCTACCGGCCCGACATCGTCCTCTTCGTGAACGGCATTCCGCTATGCATCATCGAGTGCAAGCGTCCCGACGTGAAGGACTCCATCGAACAGGCCATTTCGCAGCACCTCCGCAACCAGAAGGCCGACGGCATCCGTTCGTTGTACCTCTACTCGACGCTGCTGCTGGCCATCAACCGCCAGGAGGGCAGTTACGCTACGACGGCCACGCCCGAAAAGTTCTGGGCGCGGTGGCGCGAGCAGTTTACCGACCGCGAGGAGGAGGCCCGTTACCGGCAGGAGCTGGAACGGGTGGTCAACGAGCCGCTGTTGGACGACAAGCTCTTTGGAGAGCGGTTCGACTATGTGCACCGCAATTTTGAGGACCTTTACAAACAGCCGGTCACCCCGTCGGTGCAGGACGAATACCTCTACAGCCTCTGCCGGCCCGAACGGCTGTTGCAGCTGATGTACGGTTTCACGCTCTACGACGACGGCATCAAGAAGGTGGCACGTTACCAGCAGTATTTTGCCGTGCGGCAGACGATGCAACGCATCCGCCACATCGAGGGCGGGCGGCGGCGCGGCGGCGTCATCTGGCACACGCAGGGGAGCGGCAAGTCGCTGACGATGGTGATGCTGGCGCAGGCCATCATCCTCGACAAGGAGATTCGCAACCCGAAAATCATCCTCGTAACCGACCGCACGGACCTCGACCGACAGATTACGGGGACGTTCCGCAAGTGTCAGATTCGCGTCGAGAACGCCACGACGGGGAGCAAGCTCGTCGAACTGCTCAACAGCAAGAGCGATGCCGTCATCACGACGATTATCAACAAGTTCGAGACGGCCGTGCGCGGCATCCGCACCCCGTTGACCGACCCCAACATCTTTGTGCTGATCGACGAGGGGCACCGCAGCCAGTACGGCGAGATGGGCATCAAGATGGAGAAGACGCTCCCGAATGCCTGCTTCATCGCCATGACCGGCACGCCGCTGATGAAGAAGGAGAAGAACACGGCCCGGAAGTTCGGCGGCATCATCCAGCCGGTCTACACGGTGGATCAGGCCGTGGCGGACAAGGCCGTCGTACCGCTGTTGTATGAGGGTCGCATGGTGCCGCAGGTGGTACACGAGGAGACGATTGACCGCTATTTCGACAAGATCTGCGGATGGATGAGCGACGCCCAGCGGGCCGACATGAAGAAGAAGTTCAGCCGTGCGGACCAGCTCAACCAGACGCAGCAGCGCATCTACGCCATTGCGTGGGACATTTCGCAGCATTTCCGGGAGAACTGGCAGGGGTCGAAGTTCAAGGCGCAGCTGGTGGCTCCGCGCAAGCGCATCGCAATTCTCTACAAGCAGTATCTCGACGAAATCGGCATCGTCTCGTCGGAGGTGCTCATCACCTCGCCCGACACCCGGGAGGGGGAAGACGAAGCATTCGGCGAGACCTCGAACGTGGAGGTGGCCTTCTGGAAGCGCATGATGGATGAATACGGCACGGCCAAAAAGTACGAGGCAAGCATCATCAACCGCTTCAAGAACAGCGACAAGCCGGAGATTATCATCGTCGTGGACAAACTCCTGACGGGATTCGACGAACCCCGCAACACGGTGCTCTATCTCGACCGCAAGTTGAAGGACCACACGCTGCTGCAGGCCATTGCCCGCGTCAACCGCGTCTGCGAAGACAAGGAGTTCGGGTATATCATCGACTATTACGGCGTATTGGGGTCGCTCAATTCGGCGCTGGAGCTCTACACCGATTTCGACAAGGAGGATCTGGAGGGAACCTATACGGACATTTCGGAGGAGGTGGCCAAGCTGCCCCAGAAGCATGCCGAGTTGTGGGACCTCTTCAAGGAGGTGCGCAACACAACCGACTTCGAGGCCTTCGGCAATGTCCTGCGCGAGGAGGACCGGCGCACGCTCTTCTACGAAAAGCTGCGGGCCTTTGCCCGGACGCTGAAGGTAGCGCTTTCGTCCATCGTATTCCATCAAAACACGCCTCAAGAAGAGGTCGAACGGTACAAGCACGATCTGGCCTTCTTCATGAAGCTCCGTAATGCCGTGCAGGAGCGCTACTCCGACACGGTGGACTACAAGCAATACGAAGGGCAGATTCAGAAGCTGATCGACACGCACATCGAGAGCGGCGAGGTGCAGGTCATCACCGACCTGGTGAACATCTTCGACAAGGAGCGGTTCGCCGAAGAGGTGGAGAAAATCTCCGGAAAAGCAGCCAAAGCAGACACGATTGCCTCGCGAACGGCCAAGTACATCACCGAGAACATGGATACCGATCCGGCCTTCTACAAGAAGTTCTCGCAGATGCTCAAGGAGACCATTTCGCAATACGAACAAGGGCGAATCGACGAGGCAGAGTATCTGACCCAGGCGACGGACCTGATGAACAAGGTGCTGAATCATACCGACAGCGAGATTCCCGACGTGCTGAAGGATAACAATGCCGCGCGGGCCTACTTCGGATTGAGTCTGGAGGTCTACAAGTCGGTCATAAAGCCCGAACAGGGGCTCGACCTGACGCAAATCGCACTCGACACGGCCAGCCGGATCGACGCCATCATTCGTCAGCACATCTTCGAGAAGGGGACACTCATTGTCGACTGGCCGCTCAAGGACAGGTTGGTCGGCATGATGAAGCTCGACATCGAGGACTATCTGATTGACGAGGTCAAACGCAAGTATGATCTGTCGATGACCTTCGACGACATGGATGCCATCATCGACCGGGCGGTCGACGTGGCTCAAAAATGGTTCCGGTGATGCAGCAGATATTCGTCTACGGAAAAGAGACGATTCCCTACAGCGTGCTCTTTTCCGCCCGCCGGACACTCGGAATCAAGGTATATCCATCCGGCGAGGTCGTTCTGCTGGCTCCGGAAGGGACGCCGGAAGAGGTTATCGAGCAGAAACTCCACAAACGGGCGCCGTGGATTCTTCGGCAGCAGGCCTATTTCAAGGATTTCGGGATTCGGAGTCCGGAAAAACGGTATGTCAGCGGAGAGTCGCACTACTATCTGGGAAAGCAGTTCCTGCTCCGGGTCTCGGAAGGCAAAACCAACAGCGTCCGCTACAAGGGGCGCTGCTTCGAAGTGGTATGCACCTCTCCGGACAGGGCCCGGGAGTTGATGAGATCCTGGTACCGCGAACACGCCAAACTCAAGTTTGCCGAGTATGCGGAGCCAATCATTTCCCGATTTGCACGGTACGGAGTTGCGCCAACCTCACTCTATGTCCAGGAGATGGAAAACCGTTGGGGCAGCTGCACCCCCAAGGGGAAAATCATTCTGAATACGGAACTCATCAAGGCGCCGCGTCCCTGCATTGAATATGTTATTACGCATGAGATGTGTCATCTGCTGCATCCCGACCATACCGCGGCCTTCTTTACCCTGCTCGAAACCGAGATGCCCGACTGGCGGCGTTGGAAAGACAAGTTGGAGCGATTCATGATGTAGGTGCAAACTGCTTCAAAAGCATCATCCGTCCTCCCCGTATGACAAATGTATGACAAATCAAAAAGAAAACCGCGTTGCAGATAACTGCAACGCGGTTTTAGTGAGGTCTGAAGCGGATTCGAACCGCTGTACAAGGTTTTGCAGACCTTTGCCTAGCCACTCGGCCATCAGACCATCATCTTTCCCGCTGCGCCCTCTCTACACCAACCTAACCCTATCAGCTCTCTCCGCTCCCTTTCACACAACCGGAACTCAAACCGAAAAACGGCCCCTCTCCGGCCCGGGGAGCGTTCGGAACTAATTTCCAAGCGCATCGGGAGTGCAAATATACGAACAATTCTGATTTTTGCAAAACTTCTGCCCAACTTTGCATTATTTCCCGAATAAATTCCCGTTATTTCCCAAAAACCGCTACCTTTATCATCTGCAAAAACGATTTTTCATTCGCGGCTATGACCATCGAAGATATTGCCCTTCAGATGACTCCGGGCATCGGTATAAAAGGAGCCGTGCATCTGCTGGAGCTGTTCGGCGATGCGCGGAGCATTTTCGCCGCCACCGCCGATGAACTCGTCGCCAAAGCCGGCCTGCGTCCCGACACGGCGCAGCAGATCGTCCGCCGGAAGGGATTTCCGGCCGCCGAAAAGGAACTCGCCCACTGTCGCCGCAACAACATTGCGGCCGTCGCCTCCACCGACCCGGAATACCCGGCGCTGCTGCGCGAAATCCCCGATTATCCCCACGTAATATACATAAAGGGCTGCGTCGAAGCCCTCTCGGCACGTTGTATCTCCATCGTCGGGACACGCGAGGCGACCCCTTACGGACAGACGGCCTGCAACCGGCTGGTGGAAGGGCTTGCAGAGCGCATACCGGGGCTTTCGGTGGTCAGCGGGCTGGCGTTCGGCATCGACGTTGCGGCGCATCGCGCTGCGCTTGCAGCAGGCGTACCGACCGTCGCCGTGGTGGCCAACCCCCTGCCCGGGGTGACGCCCGCCCAGCATACGGACGTGGCGCGCGACATACTCGCCCGCGGGGGTGCGCTGGTCACGGAACTGCATTCGCAATCGAAACAGAACGGCAACTTCTACCTGGCGCGGAACCGCATCATCGCAGGATTGAGCGCGGGGTGTATCGTCGTCGAGTCGCCCGACAGCGGCGGTTCGCTTTTCACGGCCCACTGCGCCGACTCCTACGACCGCACGGTGATGGCCGTGCCGGGACGCATCACCGACCGGGCGTCGGCCGGGACGAACCACCTGATCCGCAACCGCAAAGCGCAATTGGTGCTGACAGCCGACGACGTGATCCGCGAACTGATGTGGGACCTCGGGGAGAATCCCGCAACGCTGCGCGCAAAACCCCCGACACCGGAACTGACACCCGACGAAGCGGGATTGCTGGGTTGTTTCCGCACGGACGACCCGCTTTCGGTCGAGGCGCTCGGCGAGCTGACGGGGCTGAATCCCGGCGAGCTGGCGACGCTGCTCGTGGGTCTGGAGCTGGCAGGAGCCGTGCGCCAGCTGCCCGGGAACCGATATATGAAGCTATGAAACTGACAGATACGCATTCACACCTTTACGACGAAGCGTTCGACCGCGACCGCGAAGAGGCTTTGGCGCGCGCCGCGGCCGAAGGGGTCGGGCAGCTGCTGCTCCCGGCCATCGACTCCGAAAGCCACGAACGGCTGTTCGGGCTTTGCCGCCGCCACCCGCAGCGGTGCATCCCGATGATGGGCCTGCACCCCACGTCGGTGAACGACAATCCCCGCTGGCGCGACGAACTCGCTCTGGTCGAAAGTTACCTCCGGACGCCGCCCGAGGGAATCGCGGGGTTCTGCGCCGTGGGCGAAATCGGGCTGGACCTCTACTGGAGCCGCGACTTCCGGGAAGAGCAGGCCGAAGCCTTCCGCCGCCAGATCGACCTTTCGCTGCAATACGGACTGCCGATCGCCGTGCATACGCGCGACGCCTGGCCCGAAACCGTCGCCATCATGCGCGAATACCGCGGCCGGGGCGTCCGGGGCGTTTTCCACGCCTATTCCGACGGAATCGAAACCTATCGCAAACTGAAGGAGTGCGGCGATTTCGTTTTCGGAATCGGCGGCGTAGTGACCTTTAAAAAGAGCAGGCTGGCCGAGGTCGCGGGCGAAATGGAGCTGCGGGACCTCGTGCTCGAAACCGACTGTCCCTATCTGACGCCCGCGCCTCACCGGGGCGAGCGCAACGAATCGGCCTGGGTGCGTTACGTCTGCGAAAAAGTCGCCCAAATCAAGGGACTGACCCCGGAAGAGGTCGCGGAAGCGACGACGGCCAATGCCGAAAGGATGTTCGGACGGCCGCAAAACCGGCCCGCCCCCAGTCATGGCCGGAAGATTTTCGATGCGCCCGAGGCGAATCGGCAGGCCGCAGCTCCGCCCTGCGGAGGCCTGCCCGCAACTGCGTTTCGAGCGGACCACCGCGGGCTGCCGCCTGAAAACGCGACCGAAGTTCCGGAGAACGAATCTTCCGACCACGCATCCCCCTCGTCAGACAACGGCCTTTCCCGGCCCGAAAGAGCATAACACGACACCGGACATGAAAAAAATAAAGATCACGGTCTTGCGCAAGACCTGCCACAGGGATCTGATGGAGCAGTACGAAAATCCCATCGAACATGCCTGCGACCTGTACGAAGGGCAGGTTTTCACGACCGACGGCTGGCGGAAACCCGACGGATTGTGCGACAGCGCCTGGCAGACGCTTTCGCCGTTCGTCATGACGCTGGCACACGGCGGCACGAACATCTACGAGGGCTGGATGAAGAATCCCGCCTCGGCGATGATCTCCTGCAACGACGGGTTTCGCCCCGTGAGCTTTCTGATCGAAACATTAGAGAAATAAAAACGCTATGCGATCCTCCATTCTGATCATCTACACGGGCGGGACCATCGGCATGAAGACCGATGCCGCCACCGGGGCGCTGGTCCCCTTCGATTTCAGCGGCATCTACGACGAATTCCCCTCGCTGAAACGCCTCAACGTCGACATCGACGTACACACGGTGTCGCCCGTGATCGACTCGTCGAACGTCGAGCCGGCGAACTGGGTGGCCCTGGCCCGCCTGATCCGCGACAACTACGCCCGCTACGACGGATTCGTCGTGCTGCACGGAACCGACACCATGTCCTATACGGCATCGGCCTTGAGCTTCATGCTCGAAAATCTCGCCAAACCCGTGGTCTTCACCGGAAGCCAGATTCCGATCGGCGTGCTGCGCACCGACGGGCGCGAGAACCTCATCACGGCCATCGAAATCGCCGGAGCGCGCATCGGCGACCGGCCCGAGGTCCCCGAAGTGTCGCTCTATTTCCAGAACCGGCTTTTCCGCGCCAACCGCACTACCAAACGCAGCGCCGAAGCCTTGAGCGCCTTCCGTTCCTACAACTACCCGCCGCTGGCCGAAGTCGGCGTCAACATCGCCTACAACCTCCCGGCGATCCTGCAACCCGAAGAGTCGCCGGCGGAACTGCGCATCGCCACGAAGCTCTCCGGAGGCATCGAGCTGATCAAACTCTTCCCGGGAATGGGCGAGGAGATCCTGCGGGCCATGTTCTCGGCTCCGGGGCTGCGGGCCGTGGTGCTCGAAACCTTCGGCGCGGGCAACGCCCCCACCTCCGAATGGTTCATCCGCGTCATCGAAGAGGCCGTCGCACGCGGAATCATCCTCCTCAACATCACGCAGTGCGGCGGGGGCCGCGTCTCGATGGAGTTGTACGAAACAGGGCTTAAACTGCAAAAAACCGGCGTCCTGTGCGGCTACGACATGACCACCGAGGCAGCCGTGACCAAACTGATGTACGTACTCGGGCTGGGGCTTCCGGACGACGAGACACGCATGCTTCTGCGCAAGCCCCTGCGCGGAGAATTTACGGCATAAGCCATTGCACGTAACAAATTTTTTTTCTATATTTCGCACTGCTAACGTACCCTTTCCGCCGGGACCATTGGGCGGAGGCCGGCGTAGCGCACAGGCAAAAAGATTGATTTACAACTACTTGATCGGGTCCGGGGTGAATTATCCGGGATTCGGCTCTACGTGCAGGAATAACCTTTCGCAACTGCGCCGGAGCACAAAAGGACGCCGCAAAGGCTGCGAAAGACAAAAAAAATAATTATTTTTAGCGAAAAAATAACCCGGCGGAAACGCCCGAAAAGAAAAGAGGCCCCGACCGGCCGGAAAAACGAAGAAACCAAAACACAACAATAAAAAATCAACTAATCAAAATTTAATTTATCCAACACAACTATGAAAAAACTTTTTTTGATTCCGTCGGCTGCCCTGTCCGTATTGGGTACCGTTAGTGCGTTCGCACAGGATGCCGCTGCCGCAACCGAAACGGTTGTCGCTGAAACCCAGATCGCAGGCGACAGCATGCACCACGTCATGATGCAGAAGTTCCTCGAAGGCGGCTGGGAGTGGATGCTTCCGGTGCTCCTCTGCCTGGTGATCGGTCTGGCCGTGGCCATCGAGCGTATTCTGTACCTGTCGCTTTCGACGATCAACTCGAAGAAACTCATCGCATCCGTCGAGGAGGCGCTCAAGAACGGCGGCATCGAGGCTGCCAAGGAAGTTTGCCGCAACACCCGCGGTCCGATCGCTTCGATCTACTATCAGGGTCTCGACCGTTACGACCAGGGTCTCGACGCCGTCGAGAAAGCCGTCGTTTCCTACGGTTCGGTTCAGACCGGCCAGATGGAGTCGGGTCTTTCGTGGATCGGCCTGTTCATCGCCCTTTCGCCCATGTTGGGATTTATGGGAACCGTCGTCGGTATGATCGCGGCGTTCGACGCCATCCAGGCTGCCGGTGACATCAGCCCGACGCTGGTTGCAGGCGGTATCAAGGTCGCCCTGCTGACGACCCTCATGGGTCTTATCGCGGCGGTTGTTCTTCAGCTGTTCTACAACTATATCGTTTCGAAGATCGACTCGCTCGTGAACGATATGGAGGATTCGTCCATCACGCTGATGGATATTCTGACGGCTTACAACAAGAAATAATCGAACGCTGAAATAGTCAAAAGCAATTATGAAAAAGATTTTAAACATATTGCTGGGTATTCTGATGGCTATCACCGTAGTCCTCATGGTCTACGCGATCGCTACCGGCGGCTCGGACGCATCGATCAGCGTGAACCTGATGTGGGGTTACTTCCTCTTCGTGTTCGCTGTCGCTGCGGCCATTTTCTGCGCCGTTTTCGGAATGATTCAGAACCCGGCAGGCATCAAGGGAACCATCCTGTCCCTGGCGTTGATCATCGTTATCGTGGGCGTGTCGTACTTCTACTCGGCAGGCCACACGGTGAACATTGTCGACCTCCAGAACAACGGGTTCTTCGGCCACGGTGAAACCGTAATTACCGAAACGAGCATCCTCGTAACCTATGTTGCATGCGTCGCCGCATTCGTGACGGCCGTAGCAACCGAGATCTGGGGCGCATTCAAATAACCGAGTAAGACACAATGGCAACAGATAAAAGAAAAATCCAGGAGATCAATGCCGGTTCTATGGCCGACATCGCCTTCCTGCTGCTGATTTTCTTCCTGGTGGCCACTACCATGAATACCGACACGGGTCTGGTGCGCATGCTTCCGCCGATGCCTCCTGAGGATCAACCCCAGGATGAAATCAAGGTCAAGGAGCGCAACCTCTTCCTGGTGTTCATCAACGGTAGGGGCGACATCATGGCAGGAGCCGCAGGAAAACAGGAGGCGATCGACCTGCGTCAACTCAAGGACAGGACCAAAGAGTTCATCCTCAATCCGCTGGATGACGAGAACCTGCCCGAGAAGGCGAACAAGGACATTGAACTTCCCGACGGCGGCAAGTGGGTATATCCCGTGAGCGAAGGCGTCGTCTCGTTGCAGACGACCCGGGATACGGGCTACCAGTCCTATATCATGGTGCAGAACGAACTCACGCGCGCATTCAACGAAGTGCGTGACGAAGTGGCACAGCGTAAATTCGGCGCAAAATTCGCGGATCTTCCCGAGGAGTTGCGCAATGCAGTATCGAAGGCCGTACCTCTGAAGATTTCGGAGGCTGAACCGCGTAACATTAAGAAGTAAGCCATGGCAGTAATGAAAAAGAAGGGCAGCAAAGGTCTGCCCCCTATCTCGACCGCTTCGCTTCCTGACGTGATCTTCATGATCCTCTTCTTCTTTATGGTCTCGACGACCATGCGCGATCAGGAACTGCTGGTGAGATACAAACTTCCGGAAGCTACCGAAGTGCAGAAACTCGAGAAGAAATCGCTCGTAAGTTTCATCCACATCGGTCCTCCGGCAATGACGATGCAGGCAAAGTTCGGAACCGCGCCGCGCATCCAGTTGAACGACTCTTACAAATCGACCCGGGACATCCTGGACTTCGTTGCCGCCGAGCGCGACAAACTCTCCGAAGCCGACCGCGCTTCGATGACGATCTGCCTCAAGGCCGACGAAGCTACGAAAATGGGTATCGTGACCGACGTCAAGCAGGAGCTGCGTCGCGCCAACGCCCTGAAACTCTCCTATGCGGCTTCCAAGTCGCTGGGTTACTGATCCGGAGATTTCTTTTTGAAAAAGAGCAGGCTTACAGCCTGCTCTTTTTGTTTGACCGGGAATGCCGGGAATGTGCGGCAAATACGCGACAAATACGCCGCAAGCACCGGAAACGTCAGAGAGAGGAGGGGAGGGGCGTCAGAAAGGGAGTTCCAACTGATCAATCTCGTGGTTGAACGTCAGCCGGTGGTGGGGCGTGAGGCCGTGCTCGCGGATCGCCAACCGATGCTCGCGCGTCGGATAGCCCTTGTTCTTCGCCCAGCCGTATTGGGGAAACTCTTCGGCGATGCAGAGCATGTACTCGTCACGATGGGTTTTGGCAAGCACCGAAGCCGCGGCAATGTCGGCGTATTTGCCATCGCCCTTGACGATGCAGCGCCAGGGAATTTCGAGACGTGTGCGGAACCGGTTGCCGTCGATGGCCAGAAACGCCGGAGCGGGATCGAGGCGCGCCACAGCCAGCGACATACCCTCGAACGAAGCGTTCAGGATGTTGATTTCGTCGATCCGTGCGGCGGAGACCGCCTCGACAGCCCATGCGACGGCCTCGCGCTCGATGACGGCCCGCAACTTTTCGCGGTTGCGCTCGGTCATCTGCTTCGAGTCGTTGAGCAGCGGGTCGTGGAAATCGGGCGGCAGCATCACGGCCGCCGCAAACACCGGCCCGGCCAGACATCCCCGCCCGGCTTCGTCACACCCGGCCTCCGGAAGGTCGTATTGATACTGGTTTTCTAACATCGCACCACAAAGTTACGGATTATTCCGGCTTTTTTCGCTAATTTTGTCCGGAGAAAAAGCCCCCGACATGAAATTCGACATCGCACGGCAGCCGCTCGTTCCGGCCTTCCTGACCCTCGCCGCACTCGCCGTCGTCGCGATGTGGAACGCAGGCGGCCCCGCCGTGTCCATGGCGGTGCAGGCCGGCCATGCCGCAGGAACCGTCGATATAGGCCGGAATGCCGCCGGCGCACTTGCGGTCTCTTCCCCCGGGGAACTGCTGGCGCAGTTCCAGGCCGCACATCCCGTCTGGGCGCGCTGGATCGCCGGACTGCTGATGCTCTTCACGGGCATGTCCGTCGGGCGCCTCACCGTACGCTACAACCTCTACTCCGTCGGAACCTGTCTCGCCATCCCGCTCTACGGAGCGATCGCCTGCGGCCTCGCCGTCGGCGGCGACTGCCTGACGACCTTCGCCGCATCGGCCCTGCTGGCCCTCGCCACGAAGAATTTCTGCCGTTCGTACTGCAACGGATTCGGCTTCGACGCCATCTTCCGCGCCTCGCTCTACATCGGACTGCTGCCGCTCGTCGCCACGGCCGCAGCGCCGCTCCTGATCCTGCTGCCGCTGGCCGTCATGCTTTTCCGGCGCACGCTACGCGAAGTCGCCGTCGCGGTTGCGGGCCTGCTGCTGCCCGCTCTCACGCTCTGCTACGTCAACTGGGCCGCCGGAGGCGAGTTTCTCGCTCAGGTCGCGGAACCGGGAAGCGCATTCATCGCCGGAACGCCGCTGTCGCTGTTCCTCTCGACGCCCGTGCAGAACCTCGTCCTGCCGGGAGCCGTCTTCCTCCTCGACCTGACGGCCCTGCTGTTTTTCCTCTCGGACATCTACGCCCTCGGCACCAAACCGCGTCTCATATTCATATTCAATATAAGTGCGCTCCTGCTGACCGCCGCCGCACTGTGCGGTCCCGCCGCCACACCTGCAACCGTCGCCCTCGCGGCGGTGCCTTCGGCCGTCCTGCTGCCCTTTATGTTCGTGCGCATCCACCGGGCGATCGCCCTTCCCCTCTACCTGCTATTGCTCGCCTCTGCCGTCATTAGCGCAGTTTTACAATAATCTATTTAGTTCGAAACATAGCACAAACGGTTCTATTTGCCACTTTGTGCCCAAATGTGCTATTGCTTATGGTAGATTGAAAAGTTTTAATTGTATATTTGAGAACGAACAACAGTGACGCAATGCTTTGTTCAGAAAAACTTAAATTACAATTACTATGAAGAATTCAATGAATTCGTCGGTTCAACAACCGATGATTGTGAAGTATGTCGAGTCGCTTCACAACGGTATCCAGTCGCAGGCCCTTTCGCGCTATGCAATCGGCTACATCCTCCGCGGAACGAAGTACATCTACGACGGCGATAAGCGTCAGACACTTTCGCGCGGCGACGTTTTCTATCTGGGCATCGGACACCACTACATTGAGAACTTCCCCGAAGGCGGCCAGCCGTTCGAGCAGGTGCTCTTTTATTACACGCCCGGCGACCTGCAACGCATCCTGATGCATCTGAACATCACCTACGGGCTGAACATTTCGAACGAACATTCGTGCGAAAACTGCCGCAACCGTTCGCACGTCACCATGCCCGCGTGGAACTCGCTGCGAAACTTTTTCATCAACACCAACAACTACCTGCGCGACGAGGATTTCCGCCACGACGAGACAGCCGAGAACATCAAGATGACCGAGTTGATCTACCTGATCGCCTCGCACGAGGATTGCTGCATCAAAAGCAAGCTGTTGAGCAACGTCGACGCCGCGAAGGAGAATTTCGAACAGACCGTCTACGACCACATCTTCAAGGACATTTCGATCGAGGAGCTTTCGAAACTCACCAACCGTTCGCTCACCTCGTTCAAAAAGGAGTTCCGCCGCCACTTCCAGATGCCGCCCCACAAGTGGTACATCCGCCAGCGGCTGATGCACTCGCGCCTGCTGCTGATCTCGACCTCGAAATCCATCTCCGAAATCGGCAACGAATGCACGTTCCCCAACACATCGCATTTCATCAAACTCTTCAAGAAGGAGTATCAGATGACGCCCGCCACCTACCGGCACAAGCACCTCACGTCGCTGGTCCCGGAACCCGCCCTCAACGAAACGGCGGAAGCTGCGGAAATGCGCGAGGCGCTTTAATCAAAAACTTATAAACACGCAGGTATTTTAAAAATTTTAATTATAATCTATAAACAAAATTACGTTAGGTTTTAGAAAAATGTTACAAAACATTTGGAGTTTCATAAATTTCAATTACCTTTGTGTAACAAACGTGGGATTCTCTCACTCTCATTAACCTAACTAACCTAACCAGAGAGGTCCGATACCGGCAGGTGTCCGACCTCTTTTCTTTTGCGTGTTTGCGGGCGGGCGCTCTTTTTTGCGGGCGGGCGCAGAGCCGGACCATCAGCGGCAAGGCTCCGCACCCGACAACCCGCCTTTCAGGCGGGCGCACGCTAAACTCCGGCTTTCAGCAGAGGGTATCCTTCCCGGAACAGCGGATCATCCGCCAGCATGGCGCGCAGCCGTGCGTCGCCCGCGCAGCAGGCCGTCGCCGTTTCGGCCATCCGCAGAAAGCGAAGCCGCAGGAACCGGCAGGGAAGCATCTCGGTCCCGTGGTCGTAATAGTCGCCGTCGAGGCAGGCGAGCGCCGCGTCCCGGTAAGCCCGCACGGCCGACGGGTGCGACCCGATGCGGAGAAAGAAATCGCCGAGCCGCTCCCACTCCACGCTTTCGGCAAAGGCGCGCCGGTCGGCGCAGCATTTCAGCCCCTCCGCCCTGCGGACGGCCCGGAGGTGTTCCTCCTCCACGGCTTTGCGAAGATCCGCATCCAACAACAGTTCGTTTCCGCGCAGGCGGGCTGCAAGGCGGTAATTCGCCTTGCCGGTTTGCATTGTTTTCATAAAAGCACATTTTGAAATTAGACAAACGCCGGAGCCTGCCGAAGCGAATCAAAAAACGCAACAGGGCGTAATATCCCCGTCGATGCGGTCTTCGACAGACTGCCGATTTTCAAATGTGCGAATGATATGCAGGTAAAAGAATCACATAATTTCCGGACAAACGGCCCGGGTCATGCCGGAGATAACCGTTGCGGGGACAAATATAAGGCAAATTTCGGCTTCCTCCAAAAAAATCCGCATCCCCTCCGGCGCACCCAGACCCCGCATCGGAACAATAATTGGCTTTTTCACGGGGTTTTTCAATTATTTTTTCTTATTTTTGCATCAATTGGAAAATAATGAACTTAAATGCCGAAGTTTTATGACAAGGTAGATGTACTGAAAAAACCCGGATGGCTGAAAATCCGACTCCACCGCACTCCCGAATGGGGCGAAGTGCGGCAGATCGTCGAAAAGCACAATCTGCACACGATTTGCAGCAGCGGCAGGTGTCCCAACCAGGCCGAATGCTGGAGCCGGAGGACAGCGACATTTATGATTCTGGGAGACATCTGCACTCGGGGCTGCCGTTTCTGCGCAACCAAAACGGGCCGTCCCCTTGCTCCCGACGCCGAGGAGCCACGACAGGTGGCCGAAAGCGTCGCACTGATGAAACTGCGGTATGTCGTCGTAACTTCCGTGACGCGCGACGACCTCCCCGACGGCGGAGCAGCCCATTGGGCCGCAACCGTGGAGGCCATCCGCACACAGAACCCCGACGCCGTAATTGAGCTTCTTATTCCCGATTTGGACGCACGGCCCGACCTGCTGGAGGTGATCGTCGCGTCGAAGCCCGACATCATCGGGCACAACATCGAAACCGTCGAGCGACTGACCCCCGTGGTGCGCTCCAGAGCCAAGTACCGTACGAGCCTGGAGACCCTGCGCTGTCTGAACAGGCAGGGCGTCGTAACGAAAAGCGGACTGATGGTCGGACTTGGCGAGAGCGATGATGAAGTTTTGCAAACCTTGCACGACCTGCGCGACGCAGGCGTGCGGATTGTGACACTCGGTCAGTACCTTCGGCCCACTCTGGAGCACTACCCCGTTGCGGCGTACATCACTCCCGAAAAATTCGAATGGTACAGACTCCGGGCGCTGGAAATGGGTTTCAGCTACTGCGCGAGCGCACCTCTGGTCCGCTCGTCGTACATGGCCGAAGAAGCCCTGCGAAGCGTAAAAAGTTTGTAGCGATGAAAGCCTACTGCCGGGACCTCGGACGCATGGACTACAAAACCTGCTGGGATTTGCAGCAGGAGCTGTTCGACGCCGGGGTAGCCCGAAAGCGCACCGGTCCCATTCCGGTCCCGGGCGCAGACGGCGCGGACGATGCGGGCACGGTCCTGCTGGTGGAGCATCCGCCGGTTTACACGCTGGGCAAGAGCGGGCATGCCGAAAACCTGCTCGTCAATCAGGAAGCGCTCGAAGCGATGGGCGCACAGTTCTTTCACATCGACCGCGGCGGCGACATCACCTTCCACGGCCCCGGGCAGCTGGTATGCTATCCGATCCTCGACCTGGAGCGTATCGGCATCGGCCTGCGGGAGTATATCGAAGCGCTGGAGGAGGCCGTGATCCGCACGGTCGCGGAATACGGCATCGCGGCGGGACGCATCGCCGGAGCCTCGGGGGTCTGGATCGACCCCGGAAAGGCGCGGCCGCGCAAGATCTGCGCAATAGGAGTCCGTTCGTCGCGTTATGTCACCATGCACGGGTTCGCACTGAACGTGACGACCGACCTTGAGTGGTTCTCGCGCATCAACCCCTGCGGATTCACCGACCGGGGCGTCACGTCGATCGCCGCCGAAACGGGGTCGCAGCCGTCGATACAGGAGGTAAAACAGCTGGTCATCAGGGAATTGGCCACAGCCTTGCAGTGTGAAATAACGAGCGGTTCGTGAAAGACGGCCGGCAAAAGGGCCCGGCATCTCACTCATCTCCCACCCTGAAGGAGGGCCGGAGCGGAGATTTTTAAACGACGCCACAGGCGGCGGCGACAGCGGCACGCCGAAAAGATATAAAGACGCAATAACGATAATTGGAAATTAAATGTTAAAATATATAAATAACAATTCGTATGCCTATAGAAAAACGCTGGGTAGTGAAGCCACAGGGCGACCCCGCGACGGCAGCCATGCTGGCTGCCGCTCTGCGGATCTCGCCAGTACTGGCCAATCTGCTCGTACAGAGAGGCATAGACACTGTAGAAAAGGCGGAGAAGTTCTTTAAACCGAGCCTCGCCGACCTGCACGATCCGTTCCTGATGAAGGACATGGAGAAGGCGGTCGAGCGGGTCGAACAGGCCGTTGCGAACCAGGAGAAGATCATGGTTTACGGCGACTACGACGTGGACGGCTGTACGGCCGTCGCGCTGGTTTACAAGTTCCTGCGCCAGATCGGGCACAAAAACCTGATGTTCTACATCCCCGACCGTTATACCGAAGGATACGGTATTTCGATCAAAGGTATCGACCTCGCCGCCCGCAAGGGCGTGGGGCTTATCATCGCCCTGGACTGCGGCATCAAAGCCACGGAAAAGGTTGTCTATGCGAAGACGAAAGGCGTGGATTTCATCATCTGCGACCACCACCTCCCGGCCGAGGAGATTCCCAAGGCCGTAGCCGTTCTGGACCCCAAGCGGGTCGACTGCTCCTACCCGTTCGACGAACTGTCGGGCTGCGGCGTGGGATTCAAACTCGTGCAGGCCTATGCGCAGAAAAACCGCATGCCTTTCGAGCAGATCCTGCCCCTGCTGGACCTGCTGGTCGTGTCGATCGCCTCGGACATCGTGCCGCTGGTCGGCGAGAACCGGATTCTGGCCTATTTCGGCCTGAAGAACCTCAACCGCGAGCCGTCGAAAGGTCTGCTGTCGATCATCAAGATCTGCGGGCTGGACAAACACAATATCACCATCGACGACATCGTCTTCAAGATCGGGCCGCGCATCAACGCCGCCGGCCGGATGCGAATGGACGAGAACGACGAAAACGCCTCGCCTTCGGGCGGGCACGCCGCCGTGGAGCTGCTGATCGAGGGCAACGAGTCGATCGCCGAGGAGTTCGGCAGCGTGATCGACGCCTACAACCAGGACCGCAAGTCGATCGACCGCTCCGTCACGCAGGAAGCGCACGACTATATCGAGGGCAATCCCGAAATGAAGGCCCTCAAGAGCACCGTGATCTACAATCCCCGCTGGATGAAGGGCATCGTGGGCATCGTCGCGTCGCGTCTCATCGAGACCTACTACCGCCCGACGGTGGTGCTGACGATGAGCAACGGATTCGTGACCGGATCGGCGCGTTCGGTTCCCGGATTCGACCTTTACCAGGCCGTCGAGTCGTGCTCGGACCTGTTGGAAAACTTCGGCGGACACATGTACGCCGCAGGGCTGACGATGCGTCCGGAAAACGTCGGCGAGTTCACGCGGCGGTTCAACGCATACGTGGAGGAGAACATCGACCCGCAGATGCTCGTCCCGCAGGTGGACATCGACAGCGAACTGCTCTTCTCGGACATCACGCCGGCTTTCCGCAAGGACCTCAACCGCTTTCAGCCCTTCGGGCCGGGCAACACGGCGCCGGTCTTCGCCACCTGCGGCGTGAGCAACCACGGCGACGCCAAGCTCGTCGGCATGGAGTGCGAGCACCTGCGCATGGACCTGATGCAGCGGCAGAAGCCCAACACCAAGATCCAGGCCATCGCCTTCCAGCAGCCCACGCATTACGAATGGGTGCGCTCGGGACGCCCGATCGACGTCTGCTACCAGATCGTCGAAAACCACTACCGGGGAACTGTGACCACCCAGCTCCGGATCAAGGACATCAAACCCGTTCTGAACAGGTAGTCTCCGTCTTCGAAAGAGAGGTCAGGAACACAACTCCGGGCCTCTCTTTTTCAATTTACATGCGTCATTGCATTTAGCGTCACAGCCGGTCATCCGGCTCCTTCACTGCAAACAAATGAATCTTCTGAAGAAACCGTTCAGCATTTCCCTCCAGGCCCTGGCGGGAGTTCTGATTTTCAGCTGCCTGCTGGCACATCCCTTCTCCGAAGCCGCGAGCAGCCCCCCGGGCGACAAGCGCGACTACATGCTGGTGCTGAACACCTACACCGAATCGGCGCCCTGGAGCAGCCACATTATCAACAGCATCGTCGCGCATATCGACCAGGTGGACAACTTCGAAGTCTACACCGAAAACATGAACTCGCTGTTGATGACGTTCAAAAAACACAAAACCGGCGAGATCGAATCCTTCAAAAACAACCTGCTGCGGGAATACGGCAAGAATCCGCCCCGGATGCTGGTGCTGCTGGGCGCTCCGATCGCCGTGCTGCGCGACTTCGTGAAACAGACCTGGCCCGGCGTGCCGTTGATCCTCTGCTCGGAAATGGACTACATAGGTCCTGAAAACGCCTACCTCGACCGCCGCCCGCTGCGCCCCGAGGAGCGGCTGCCGCTGTGCGACAAAGCCGTGTCCGACAACATCACGCTCATCCGCACGCCGCTCTACCTGCGCGAGAACGTCGAGCTGATGCGCCGGATGATCCCGGGGATGGATTCGCTGATCTTCGTCGGCGACGGCCGCTATATCAACCAGCAGGCCGACAGCGACCTGCGCGAACTGCTGGACCGCGAATTCCCGCAGATCGACTACCGGTTCTACTCGGCACACGAAATGTCGACCGAAGCGCTGCTGGACTCGCTCAACCGCATCGACATCCACCGCACGGGCATACTCTTCTCGTCGTGGCATTACACAAAAAAAATCGGCGACAACATCGTCTCCGTCACCGACTCCTACCGCGTCATCGCCAGCGTGCAGGCCCCGATGTTCGCGCTGATGCCCGCAGACATCCGCGACGGCGGACTGGTCGGAGGCTATGTATACGACGACGCCGAGGTGAACGCACACGTCATTTCGACCATCGACGCCGTTCTGGCCGGACACCAGCCACGCGACATTCCGTTCTACGCCCCGCAGGACGCCCGCCCGGTCTTCAACTACGCAGCCCTCGAACGCAAGGACCTCTCGCCGCACACCTGCCCGGCCAACACGCTCTTCTACAACAAACCGGTATCGACGCTCGAACAGTACAAATGGGCGATCGGGGGCGTCGTGCTGCTGCTGGCCTTCATCGGCATCCAACAGTGGCGCATTCGCATGATGTATCGCGTGGAATCGGCCCGGCAGCGGGAATCGGAAAGTCTGGCGAAATATTCGAACCTGTTCAACGCCATGTCGATCGTCTACATCCAGATGAAGGTGATTTACGACGAAAACGGCAACCCCGCAGACGCCCTCTACTGCGACGTGAACTCCCGTTACGAACGCATATTCATCCCCCGCGAGCAGGCGATCGGACGACGGGTCAGCGAACTGTTCCCCTTCCCGATGACCGAATTCATGCGGCTGATAAAAATCGCACAGACCGAGAACCGGACCATCACCTACCCCTATTATTACGAACCGCGCGACATCTTCTACGAAGTGGTGATCAGCCGCTCGTACCTCGAAGAACACATCGACATCTTCTGCCTCGACGGCACGGCGCTCTACAAAACGCAGCAGAAACTCGATTCGATTAACCACAAGCTGGCGATGGCGCTCGACGTGGCGGACATCGTGCCCTGGAAATGGGACCTGCGCAAAGGGTCGATCCTGTGCGACGTGAACAAATCGGTGCACGGCCAAATGCTCGCCGGGACGAACGCCGACCAGCAGCTGGAAGTCCCCTCGGAAAGCTATTTCGCCAAGATCCACAAGGAAGACCGCGAGCGGGTGCGCCGCGCCTACGACGACCTGATCGCCGGACGGAAGGACAAGGTGCGCGAGGAGTACCGCGTAGCCTCCGACGCCGGAGGACGCTGGCATCTGGACTGGGTGGAGGCACAGGCCACCGTGGACCAGCGCGACGACGACGGGCGCCCGCTGAACCTCATCGGATCGTCGCTCGTCATCACGCCGCGCAAGCGGCTGGAGCAGGACCTCCGTTCGGCACGCGACCGCGCCGAGGAGTCGAACCGCCTCAAATCGGCCTTCCTGGCCAACATGAGCCACGAAATCCGCACGCCGCTCAACGCCATCGTAGGGTTCTCGAGCATCCTTGCCGAGACCGACGAGGAGCAGGAAAAGCGGGAATACATTTCGATCATCGAGAACAACAACGCCCTGCTCCTGCAACTGATCGGCGACATCCTCGACCTCTCGAAGATCGAGGCCGGAACTCTGGAATTCAACTTCTCGGACTTCGAGCTGAACGAACTGATGCACGAAAAGGAGAACATCATCCGCATGAAAACGGCCGAAGGCGTCGAACTGATCTTCGAACCGGGGCTTGACGCATGTCTGTTCCACTCCGACCGCAACCGGCTTTCGCAGCTGCTGATCAACCTGCTGACCAACGCCGCGAAATTCACCGCCAAAGGGTCGATCCGCTTCGGCTACCGGGCGGAGGGCAGCCGGCTCCGTTTCTACGTCTCCGACACGGGCTGCGGCATTCCGCCCGAAGGGCAGCGGCGGATTTTCGACCGGTTCGTCAAACTCAACTCCTTCAAACAGGGCACGGGACTCGGGCTTCCGATCTGCAAAAGCATTGTCGAACATCTCGGCGGAGAGATCGGTGTGAAGTCGGAAGAAGGGCGCGGCACGACCTTCTGGTTCACGCTTCCCTACGTCACCGGCAAGCCCTGCGAAACCCCGTGCGGGGAGATCCCGACGGTTTCGGTCGAAAAGGACAAACTGACGATCCTCATTGCCGAGGACAATGACAGCAACTACCGTCTTTTCGAAACGATCCTGCGCCGCGACTACCGGCTGATACACGCCCGGGACGGGGAGCAGGCCGTGGAACTGTGCCGCACGGAACATCCGCACCTGATTCTCATGGACATCAACATGCCCGTGATGAACGGTTACGAGGCCGCGGCGGAAATCCGCAAATTCGCAGCGGAAATCCCGATCGTCGCCGTCACGGCCTACGCCTACGCCTCCGACGAGCAGAAGATCATGCAGAACGGATTCACGGGCTACATGCCCAAGCCGATCAACGCCCCGCAGCTCAAAAAACAGATTCTCGACATCCTGCGGGAACGCATCACGCTGATATGAAACGTTAAAGGACGCCTCGAAGGGCGTCCTTTAACGTTATCCGAGCCGGAGAATCCGCGCCTCGTCGTCCGCAGGCGGCAGCGGGGCGGGGGAAAAGTCAGAATAGCCCAGGGCGATGGCGCAGAGGGGTTCGCAGCCGTCGGGAACGGGCAGGAACGTCCGCAGGTAATCGGCGGCCCTCTCTCCGTCGGGGGCGTCCTTGCGGCGGGGCCGTCCGTTGACGTGCACCCAGCACGAAGCCAGCCCTTCGTCGACGCAGGCCAGCTGGAGCACCGTGGCCGAAATCGCGGCGTTCTCACGCCACAGATCGCTCGCCGAGGTGTCGCCCAGCACCAGGACCGCCAGCGGCGCGCCCTTCAGAAACGCCGACCCGTAATCGCGCATTTCGGCCATGCGGGCCACCAGCGCGGGATCGTCGACCACCAGAAAACGCGTCGTGCGCGTATTGCGTGCCGAAGGGGCCGAAAGGGCTTCGGCGAGGATGCGGTCCACGACCTCTCGGGGAACTTCGCGGTCGGTGAATTTACGGACCGAACGGCGTTTCGCAATCAATTCCTTGAACTCCATAATCTGTTGTTTTTACGTACGTTATTGCCGGAAAAGAGCCTCTGTTCCAGACAGACTGCGCCCCGGACCGGCACGAAAGCGACCGGCGTCGGGGCCGGTTTGCGCTGTTTTTGCAAAAATACGAAAAAAAAGCTATCTTTGGTGTCGGGGTCGCTGCGGCCCCTTCATCTGTCGGAAGGTTTTACCGAACCGCATGCCATACGGTTTTGCAGCCGTCTGATTTTTAGCAGCTTTAAAATCAAAACTTTGAAAACGATGGAATTCAGATTTACCATAGCACTGATCTACGACTTCGACGGAACGCTCGCTCCGGGCAACATGCAGGAATACGACTTCATTCCGGCCGTCGGCAAGAGCAACAAGGAGTTCTGGACCGAGGCCAACACGCTGGCCGAGGAGCAGGACGCCGACATGGTCCTTACGTACATGGCGCGGATGATCCAGGAGGCCAAGTCGAAGGGCCTGTCGCTGCGCCGCGAGGCGTTTCAGGATTCGGGCCGCCGCGTGACGCTCTTCGCGGGGGTCAAAGAGTGGTTTTCGCGCATCAACGCCTACGGGGCCGGGCGGGGCATCCGCATCCTGCACTACATCAACTCCTCGGGGCTGAAGGAGATCATCGAGGGCACGGAGATCGCCCACGAGGAGATCGCCCACGAGTTCCGCAAGATCTACGCCTGCTCGTTCCTCTACGACGTGGACGGCATCGCCTACTGGCCCGCCGTGGCGGTCAACTACACCAACAAGACGCAGTTCATCTTCAAGATCAACAAGGGCGTTGAGTCGGTTTTCGATTCGAAGCTGGTCAACCGCTACATCCCCGAAAACGAGCGTCCCGTACCGTTCAAACACATGATCTACGTGGGCGACGGGACCACCGACATCCCCTGTATGCGGCTGGTCAAGAACTCCGGGGGCCATTCGATCGCGGTCTACAACCCCGACCGGAAGGGGGCCAGCAAGGAGATGGCCTCGCTGATCCACGACAACCGCGTGAACCACGTATGCCCGGCCGACTACACGGAGGGTTCGGAGATGGACATCCTCGTGAAGACCATCATCGACAAGATCGACCTCGACGACAGACTGGAAAAACTGGAGGTCGTCCGATAACATGCTTGCCGGGAAAGTCTACTCCGGACGGCTGGTGCGCCCGGCCCTGTTCGGCGGATCGCCCGAGTGGACCGCCGGGGTGCGCCGGCATCCTACTGCGGTCGTCGCCGCGGCCGTCGTGCTGCTCGTCTGCGCCTGCATCCCCTATGCCGGATTCCCGGCCCTTTATCTCGCGGCGGCGGCCTGCGGGGCGTTCTATGCCGCGAACGAACCTCTGCAACTCCTGCTGCTGCCCGGAAAGGGCGCCGCGCGATTGCTTGCCCGCAAGATCTTCACGGCCTGGCGCAACTACTTTCTGATGACCGCCCCTTTCGCCGTGCTGGCACTCCTCGCACAGCCCCGTTCGGCCTGGATGGCCGCGGCGTGGGCCCCGCTGGCGGCGTTGGCGCTGCTCTATTTCGTCGCGGCCAAATACGCCCGCTACGACCCGGCGGACGAATCCCCGCGCTGGCCGCTGGCCGCCAAACTGGGCGCCACGGGATTCCTCATCCCCCTGCTGCTGCCGCTGAGCCTCTGCCTTGTGGTGAGCTACGCCTTGAGGGCCGAACGCAATCTCAACCGCTATCTCCATGATTACGATTGACGCACTCCGGGTCCGCGACAGGGAGCGGACGCCGCTCGACGGCGTGACGATGCTCCTCACGGCCAATGCCGTCCACGGCATCGCAGGCGAGGGCCGCAGTGAACTGCTCCGGGCCGTAT
>QWCB01000155.1_pt1 | contig 74388 bp, 64 predicted proteins | sample 1972511 | NCBI WGS metagenome assembly QWCB01 (sample SAMN09866719, study PRJNA288562) | Human gut metagenome isolate term5_stool, whole genome shotgun sequencing... | isolation source: gut | host: Homo sapiens | place: USA: California | reverse complement strand
CCACACCTGCACCCAGAACGGCACGACCCTGACCATCCGCGCCAACGGCATCGTGACCTCGGCCCACCTGACGCTGGGCATGGTCCGCACCCTGAAGGCGCAGGGCGTGAAGACCCTTGTGTTCACCACCCTGCTCTCCCGCTCCACCACGGTCTCGGTGGACGCCCTGCTGGCGGCGGAACCCGACGCCCCGGATGAAACGGCCGTCGTCTGGACCCACACCGGCGTCCGCACAGCCTTGACCATTGGCGGCGCAGACCACAGCGCCCTGCTCAAGTAACCGTACTGATTCCACAACTTATCACGCAATAAGCAAAAAGAGTGCTCCGCCATCTGCCAAAGACAGCGGAGCACTCTTTTCTCTCTTTTACGATCGTTCAAGCTCTCAGCGTTCCCCACAGCCAAAACCGGCTTACCAAGGGTTCGCCCTCTGGGAGAGCCGGTGCGCGGCGCATGAGAAGGCTTAATCGAACAGCATCTCGTGGATGGCGCTGACCGCCTTATCGGCGTCGTCGCGGTCGATGATGCAGGAGATCTTGATCTCACTGGTGGAGATCATCTTGATGTTGATGTTGTTGTTGGACATAGCCTCAAACATCTTGGAAGCAACGCCGCTGTGGCTCTGCATACCGGCACCCACGATGGAGACCTTGGCGCAGGTGGTGTCCACGCTGACGTCGGTGTAGTGAGCGCTGTCCTTCAGGACACGCAGAGCGGTCTCTGCCTCGCCCTGTGCGCAGGTGAAGGAGATATCCTTCTTGCCGTCGCGGCCGGTGGACTGCAGAATGATGTCCACGTTGATGTTCTTCTGGGCCAGCAGACCGAAGATCTTGAAGCTCGTGCCCGGCTCATCGGGAACATTCAGAATCGTAATAACAGCAACGTCGGTGTCCTTTGCGACGCCCTTGATCAGCATACCTTCCATTTTTGCAACCTCCTTGACGACCGTACCCGGAACAGGGTTCAGGCTGGAAAGCACTTCCAGCTCCACGTTATACTTTTTAGCCAGCTCCACGCTGCGGTTGTTCAGCACCTGTGCGCCGAGGGATGCCAGTTCCAGCATCTCGTCGAAGGTGATCTCCTGCAGCTTGCGGGTGTTGCGCACCTTGCGCGGGTCGGCGGTGTAAACGCCCTCCACATCGGTGAAGATCTGGCAGCGGTCCGCGTGCAGAGCCGCCGCAATGGCGACCGCACTGGTATCGGAGCCGCCGCGGCCCAGCGTGGTGATGTCGTCCAGCTTGTTCAGGCCTTGGAAGCCCGCCACGACCACCACGCGGTTGCGCTCCAGCTCAGAGGAGATGCGCTCCGTCTCCAGCCGGGTGATGCGGGCCTTGGTGTAGGCACGGTCGGTGCGGAAGCCTGCCTGCCAGCCGGTCAGGCTGATGGCATGGCAGCCGATCTCGTTCAGGGCCATGGACAGCAGCGAGATGCTGATCTGCTCGCCGGTGGCCAGCAGCATATCCATCTCACGGGCCGACGGGTCATGGCTGATCTCCGCCGCCTTTGCGATCAGGTCGTCGGTGGTGTCGCCCTGTGCGGACACCACGACCACCACGTCATTGCCTGCGTTGTGGGTATTGGCCACGATGCGGGCCACGTTGAAAATACGGTCACGGTCCTTCACGGAAGAACCGCCGAACTTCTGTACGATCAACGCCATAGTTTGTCACTCTCCTCTTTTTCTGCCCTGCCGCTTTTGCGCAGGGAGTACGCCTTATATCATTCCACGGTTGCGCCGGTATTGTCTGCATCCAAGCGCAGCAGCGTAAATGCTTCACATCCGTCCAGCCCTTCCAGCTGTTCGAGGCCCGTTTCAAGGCCCTTGTAAAATCCCTCTGCGTCGGCCCGCTCGGCCACCGCCATGACGGTGGAACCGGCACCGGACACATACACGGCCTTGGCCCCGCACTGCTTTGCCAGCGTGAAGGCTTCCTTCGAGCCGGGCATCAGGGGCATCCGGTAGGGCTGGTGCAGCTTATCTTCCGTCGCAATGGCCAGCAGCTCGTGGCGGCCCTCGCAGAAGGCGGCGGGCACCAGCGCGGCACGCGACAGATTGTAAACGGCATCCTTGTGGGACACTTCCTTCGGCAGCGCCGCACGGGCCGCCTCGGTCAGCAGCTTATAATCCGGCACGATGGCCGCAAAGCAGAGGCTCTGGTCCACATCCCGCTTGACGGAATAGACCACGCCGTCCTCATAGACGCTGCTGGTCAGACCGCCCAGCAGCGCCGGAGCCACGTTATCCGGGTGGCCCTCGATGCTGGTGGCCAGCGTGAGCAGCTCCTGCGTGTTCAGGATATCGCCCAGCATCCGGTTCGCACCCAGCAGACCGGCGATGATGCACGCCGAGGAGGAGCCAAGACCCCGGGCCATGGGGATGGGGTTGGTCTGGACGATCTTCAGCGGCGGGATCTTCTTGCCGACTTTATCGAACAGCCCCTTGGCCGAGCGGTAGACCAGATTGGACTCGTTGCGGGGGATACGGGTGCCGTCCGCCGCCGAGATATCCAGCTTGTCGCTCTCCTCAAAGGTGACCGTGTTGTACAACGTGACGGCCAGACCCAGCGCGTCGAAGCCGGAGCCGACGTTGGCGCTGGTGGCCGGAACAGAGACCTTGATCTTCATAGCTGTCCCTTCCCTTTTATGCTTCCTCCGGCAGACGCTTGAGCACCAGCTTCACGCTGCCGCCCACAGCCTCCACCTTCCGGGCTGCCTCGGCCAAGGCCTTTTCGTCGGCCTGTTCCACGAAGTAGGCGCACCCGTCGAACCGTTCCTCCACGACCTTGCCGGTGCCGTAGATAGCCTCCACGACGGCCGGAGCAATGCCCGCTACACGCACATAATATGCGGCGGGCGCAGGGTCGGTGAGCAGCCCTTCCACAGGCTCTGCGGGCTGCCAGAACAGGCTGTCGTGGACCTTGGAGCCGTTTTTGAGGGCATCCACCACATCGGCCACCACGGCGCTGGCGGTGGGCAGCTTGCCCGCGCCCTTGCCGTAGAAGACCACATCGCCCAGCATATCGCCCTTGACGAGGACGGCGTTGAAGACGTCATCCACACCGGCCAGCTGGTTCGACTTGGGCACAAGGCAGGGTTCCACGCCCGCAGCCACGCTGCCATCGTCTCCCCGCTTCATCCACGCGATGAGCTTGATGACGCAGCCCAGCTTCTCGGCGGAGGCCACATCGGCCACCGTGATATCCCGGATGCCGCGGGTGGGGATGTTCTGGGGGTAGATCTGATGGCCGCAGACCAGCGAGGACAGGATGGCGATCTTGCGGCAGGCGTCGCGGCCGTCCACATCGTCGCCGGGGTCCTTGGTCTCGGCGTAGCCCAGTTCCTGCGCGATCTTCAGGGCCTCATCAAAGCCCAGATTCTCGCGCACCATCTTGGTCAGCATAAAGTTGGTGGTGCCGTTGACGATGCCCTCCACCTCAGTGATGACGTTGGCCGCGAGGCACTGGTGCATGGGGGTGATGATGGGGGTGCCGCCGCCGACGGACGCCTCAAACAGGAACGCGCAGTTGTGCGCCTTGGCCAGCCCCAGCAGCTCGGCGCCGTAGGTCGCCACCATCTCCTTGTTGGAGGTGCAGACGCTGCGGCCGCTTTCGAGGCACGCCTTTACATACGGGTAAGCAAAGCGGGTGCCGCCAATGGTCTCGACGACGACCTTGATCTCCGGATCTTCCAGAATGGTGTCGAAGTTCTTGACGAAAAGATGGGCGGCGGGATGGTTGGAGAAGTCCTTGGGGTCGAGGATGTACTTCACCTCAACGGGTTCCCCCGCCCGGCGGGACACGCCCGCTGCGTTGCGGCAGAGCACCTCGTACACGCCGCTGCCCACCGTGCCAAAGCCTAAGATCGCGATTTTTGCCATGGTAACCCCCTCGTTCCTATCACTAAATTCAAACTTACAGATTATACCCGCAGTGCACGCCGACGACCATCCGCTGCCGGGAGAGCTTTTCCGTGAGCTCCTCCGGGGTCATCTGCATGGTGTCGGTGCGGATGGTGACGGCCACCAGCGCCGCACCGTTTTCCGGCGTGGACTGGTTGATGGTCACGATGCTGGCTCCTGCAGCGCTGATGCCGGCCAGCAGACTTTGCAGCGCACCGGTCTCGTCCCGCAATGTTGCCATCACGGTGATGACCTCGCGGCCGTTTTCGGAATCAAAGATGCAGTCTTTATACTTATAGAAGGCGCTGCGCGACAAGTCCACGCTGCGGGTCGCAGCCGAAATGCTGCGGGCTTCCCCGCTGGCCAGAAGCTCCTTGGCCTTGACGACCTTGAGGAAAACCTCCGGCAGGACCTGTGCGTCCACCAGATAAAAGCGGCGTTCCAACTTGTTCACCTCACAAACACAAGTGTTCTTGCAGAAAATATAATAACATCCGGCCCCCTGCATTGCAAGAGGCCGGATGTACTTTTGGCAGATTGTCCAGTTTTGATGCGTGAAGTGACGGGTCACCTTGCCGGAATGGCACCCGCAGACCGAAAAAGTATGAGTTTTTCGGTCAGTCGGTGTCGAGGTTGGTGGTGTCCGGCTCCACCGTCTGTGCGACGATGCCCGAAGAGTGGGAGTAGTTGCAGGTATCGGGCAGGTCATCGGCGCGGTAATAGCCCGTTGCGCGGCTGGGGCAGTTGGGGCCGGCCAGCAGACCGCTCTGGGTGCAGTAAGCACGCTCCACTACGCCGTCGGCGGCCGGGAATGCCTTATAGGGCAGGTTCGCCTGAACCTGCTCCATATAGGCCTTCCACGCCATGACGCAGGTGCGGGTCTTGGCCTGATCCTTGGAGAGGGTGTTGGTCATGTCATAGGGCGCATCGTAGCCCCACCACACGGCGGTGACGTAATAGGGCGTGCCGCCCACGAACCACAGATCCTTTTCGTCGCTGGCAGTACCGGTCTTACCGAAGGATTCCATGCCGTTGGAGTTGGGGTAGCGGCCGCTGGCGGTACCGACGTTGGAGTACAGGACATTCTTGAGCAGCCGGTTCATGACGTAGGCCGTCTGCGGGGTCAGGGCCTGATAGCTGGTGGCGTTGTTTTCCAGATAGATGTTGCCGTCCCGGTCCAGCACACGGGTGTACAGGTGCGGGGTGGTGTACCCGCCGTCATAGAAGATCTGGAAGGCAGCGGCCAGTGCCGTAGGCGTAACGCCGTGGGTCTGGCTGCCCATGACCATCTGGGCGAGGCCGACATCGCTGGTGGGGTCCAGCGTATTCAATTGCAGGGTGTTATAGACGAAGTTGAAGATGTTGCTTGCGCCCACAAGGTCGCCCACGCGGATGGCAATGGTGTTCAGCGAGCGGGCCAGACCGTTCCACAGCGGGATATCGGAGTTGTCGCCGTAGTTGCCGCCGTAGTTGCGGGGCCAGCTGCGCCATGCGTTCGGGTAGGCTTTCAGCTGGGTGTCGGACATGCCCATCAGGCCGTTCTTGCGGCAGTAATCCTCATCGCGGATGACCATATCCTGCTTGAGGTAGAGGGGCGAGTTGTTGAGCATGGTGGACCAGTTGACCAGACCATACTCGATGCCCAGCGCATAAGCGCCGATGGGCTTGATGGTCGAACCGGTCTGCCGGGTCACACTGTAAGCGCGGTTCAGGGCGAGGCTCTTGGTCTTCTGGCCCAGACCGCCCACCATGGCCAGCACGTTGCCGTCATAGTCCAGCGTGACCATGGCCGCCTGTGTGCGGACGTTGCGGTAATAGTAGACGGTGCCGTCGTCGCCGGTGCGGGTCTTGGGGGTGCCGTCCTCGTTCATGACCTGCACATCGTCGTCCGAGATGGAGGTCACCTCTTCCTCATGCCAGCCCGCCGGGAAATAGGCGTCGCCGGTGTTGAGCATCAGGTTTTCCATGGCCGTCTGCATCTTGGGGTTGACGGTGGCCTCGATGGTATAGCCGCCGGTGTAGAGCATATTCTGCGCTGTGGCTTCGTCCACGCCCTCCTTGGCCATGATGTCGCGGACGACCTCATTGAAGAGAGCATCGGTGAAGTAGCTGGTCACGGAGGAGGTGTTCTTCTTGCTGGTATCCTCCGCCAGCACCAGCGGCTGCGCGGCGGCGTTGCGGTAATCCTCTTCCGTGATGACTCCCTGCTGCCACATATTATACAGGATAAAATTGCGGCGGTGGATCAGGTTTTCGGGGTTGGTGTAGGGGTTGTAGTTGGTGGGGTTCTTGGTGATGGACGCGATCGCGGCACACTCCCAGAGGGTGAGCTGGCTGACGTCCTTATTGAAGTACTCGTTGGCCGCCGTCTGAACGCCTTGGATGGTGCCGGTAAAGCTGATGGTGTTCAGGTAGGCTTCGAGGACCGTCTCTTTGGAGTAGGTGCGGCTCAGGCAGAGGGCGCGGTAGATCTCCCGCAGCTTGCGCAGAGCACCCTCGATGCCGCTGGCGCTCTTATCCGAGGTCAGGTTTTTGATGAGCTGCTGCTCCAGCGTGGATGCGCCCTGCTTGGAGCTGTAGATGGGCAGGATATACTCATTGATCATTGCGCCGATGGTGCGCTTGAAGTTGACGCCCGGCTCATTGTAAAAGTCTTTATCCTCGGTGCAGATGAACGCATACTGTAGGTTGGCGGGGATCTGTTCCAGATCCGCCCAGACGCGGTGGCTGTTGGAGGAGCGCAGGGTCTCGTATTCCACCTGTGCGCCGGTGTCGGGGTCGGTGGCCACCACGGTGCTGGACTGGCTCAGCTCGATGTTGTCAAGGTCCAGCAGGTCACCGTCGTTGGCGGTGGCCTGCACCACGTAGTACACGGCGTCCACCGCCACCAGACTGCCCGCCATGATGCCCAAGCAGAGCAGGGTGGCAAGGGTGCGGCCGATGAATTTCAGCACCGGGTGCTTGCTCTTTTCCCGCGGCTCCCTCGGCTCTTTCGGCTCCTTGGCGGGCCGCGGGCTGGATGCCGGGGCTCTGCGGCTGTTGTTCAGATTGACTTGACGTCCCACTGCGGGCTGCGGGTCACGCTTGGCCCCGCCTTGGTGGATCTTTCTCGGTTCGATAAGGATCGCCTCCTGACCGGCCCGTAGGCCGATGATTCGCTGTGGTTATACATGGACCGCCCCGCCGTTTTCTCCGGCAAAAGGGCAGAATTCTCCCCAGATAGGGATAGTATAGCACATTTGGCCCCGGAAAGTACAGCATTCCGGTGTGAAAATTCTTGCCGGTCGTCTGCATTTCTCCATTTTTGCACATACTACCGTTTGAAACCTTCCCTGCAAAGGAGTGATTTTGCCATGCGCAAGCTTGCGCTCTGTCTGTTTTATGCGCTTTGCACTTTTACCATCGCCTTCAGTCTGTTCTGGATGGCCCTGCCCCGGCTCAATGCCCTCTCCCCCGCCCCGCAGGACGAGGCAGACTCGGTGCCGCTGAGCCTCGCCGCACAGGCTCTGCCGGAGCGGACGGCCCTCTATTACCTCTGCGACGAGGGCGGGATGCTGACCGTTTACGCCTGTGGGGCCGACGGTCAGCCCGCCGACCGGCTGGAGGAGACCGGCATCTACGTCAACCTCCTGCCCGAAAACGATGCCCTGCGGATCAAGCAGGGGCTTTCCGTCTACAGCGAAACCGAACTGCGCACGGTTTTGGAGGATCTGGGCGAATGAAAAAAGCCTGACCGACCTGCCAGAATCTCCCACTCCGGGGGCGCTGGCAAAGCCGTCAGGCTTTGAGTGAGGCTGCTTACGCTTCCATGGCTTCCAGCGGGACAAGGTATTCCTTGCAGCACTGTTCGTAATGGAGCGAATAATCCTTGGTGGGGTTGTGGTGCATCAGGCTCTTGAGGGTGTGGGAGTCGTAATCGTCGCCCTCGCTCATGCCGACCAGACGGGCCGCGATGTTGGAGCAGTGGTCCGAGATGCGCTCCGCATTGTTCAGCACATCGAGGAAGACAACGCCGGTATCGATGGAACAGATGCCATCCTTCAGGCGCTTGATGTGCTGGTCGCGGAGCTTTTCCACCATGATGTCGATGACCTCTTCCAGCGGCTCCACCTGACGGGCCAAGGTGAGGTCGTCGTTCTCAAAGGCGTCGTTGGTCAGGTCAAGGATGCGCTCCATGGCGCTGGTGAGGAGCTTGAGCTGCTCCTTGGCGTGGTCGCTGAAGGAGGCTTCCTTCTCGTACAGCTCCTCGGATTTCTCCATGATGTTCACGGCGTAGTCGCCGATGCGCTCGTACTCGGTGACGAAGTTCAGCAGCTCGGTCACGGCGTGGCTCTCGTCATCGCCCAGCTCCTGATCGGTCATCTTGATGAGGTAGTTGGAGACCTCGACCTCCATCCGGTCGATGAGGTTCTCACGGACGTTGATGGCGCTCACCACATCCTCGTCCATCTTGATCAGCAGCGGCGCAGCCAGATTCACGTTGCGGGCCGCACGGCGGGACATCTTGACGACGGCGTTCTTTGCTTGCTGCAAAGCCACCGCCGGGCTCTTGAACAGGCGTTCATCCAGCACAGGCATACTCAGCTCCTGTGCTTCCTCGGCGCTGTCCGGCACAGTCAGGACAGCCAAGCGGGACAGCACCCGGCTGAACGGCAGGAAGAGAATCATCGCCGCCACGCTGGACAGGGTGTGGATGTTTGCGATGGAGCTCTTGTTCATCACATCGTTCCAGACCGGGATGCCGATGGTGTAGCGCACCGCATAGATGGCCGCCAGCAGCACCACGCTGCCGATGATATTGAAATAAAGGTGGATCAGGGCGGTGCGCTTACCGTCCTTGGAGGAGCCGCCGATGGTCAGCAGCGGAGTAAACGCCGTGCCGATATGGGCACCCAGAATGATGGGGATGGCGGACCCGAAGGTGACAAGGCCGGTGCTGGACAACGCCTGCAGGATGCCGACCGAGGCCGAGGACGACTGGATGATGACCGTGGCCACCACGCCGACCAGAATGCCGAGGATGGGATTGGTCATGCTGACAAACAGCTCTTGGAACGCGGCGCTCTCCCGCAGGGGCGAAACGCCGGAGTCCATCAGGCTCATGCCCGTGAACAGGATGCCGAAGCCCAGCATGATCTGGCCGATGTTCTTCTTTTTTGCGTTGCGCAGGAACACATAAAAAATGCAGCCAATAAACGCGACCACGGGCGCAAAGGTCTTGGGCTGGATCAATGTCAGCCACAGGCTGTCGCCGGAGATATCCGCCATGCGGATGAGCTGGCCGGTGACAGTAGTACCAATGTTCGCACCCATGATCACGCCTACTGACTGCGTGAGGGTCATGATGCCGGAGTTGACAAGGCCGACGCAAATGACGACCGTACCCGCCGACGACTGGATGACGCCGGTGATGAGGGTGCCGAAAATAACACCCTTGATGGTGGAAGAGGTCAGTTTTTGCAGAACGCCCTGCATCTTGCCGCCCGCCAGCTTCTCCAAACCGGCGCCCATGATCGACATGCCGTACAGGAACAGCGCAATACCGCCCAACAGAGAGGTGATGTGTGTGATATCCATCTCGATACTCCTAAAATTGATCTTCCTTTTGCTTTTGAAACCAACAAAGGACGGCTGTCAGGCTTTCTCTGCCCGAACGCCGTCCTTTTTATTATAGCATTGCGCGGCCTGTTTCAACAAGCCTTATTTTACATGTTTTTTGCGTTTTTGATACATTTTTGCCTTTTCCGGCCCAGCCTTATCCGGTTCTTTTCGCGGATTTTACATTGATTTTACAAAACGTTCAGTTTGCCACAGCAGACACCGTTTCCCGCCGCCGGGCCGTCTTGGCCCCAGCCTGTTCGCTCCGCGCCTTATCATAGCAATAGCGGATGATGGCCTGCCGCCGGACGATGCCGATGAACATGCCCCGGTCATCCACGACGGGCACGAAGTTCTGGTTCATGGCCGCTTCGATCAGCTGGTCCATGCTGGTGGAGACCGTCACAGCCTTGTAATCCCGCTTGTGGGCAAAGCTGGAAATGGGCACGTCCTCGGCGGCTTCCAGATCAAGGCCGTGGGTCTTTTTCAGGCCCCAGAGGATGTCCCCTTCAGTCAGGGTGCCCACATACTCGCCCTTGCGGTTGAGCACCGGAATGGATGCGTAGCGGTTGTTCTCCCATTTTTCCAACGTCTGCCGCAGGGTGAAATCGTCGTAAACATACATCAGATCCTGCTTGGGGGAAAGGAAAAACAAAATGTTCATCATCAGCTCTCCTATCGAAAACAATTGTCTGCCGTTCTGGGCGCAGCTTCCCTTTTTTCCTGCTTTGATTTTAGCACTTTTTCACAGCGAGATAAAGGGAAAAATCATACTTTTTAGATTTTATTCACAGTCATGTTTCATCCCTTTTTAAAAAAAGTGTAAAATCGGTGCACATTCCCGCGTTTTGTGCTATACTAACAGAAAGGGGGCTGCCCCACCGGCCCTTCGGCGCAGCGGTCGTACTTCAACAGGATACCCGCTTCCGAGGGCGAAATCCTGCGCAATCCGGCGCTGCTTGGGGCAGTCGCTTGAATTTTCCGCTGTACAGCGGGCCTCCAAAGAGGTATAATAGGTAGTATAAGATTCCTTCCCCGGTTCGCCGGGGTAAACCAACAACATAGTAAAAAGGAGCAGAGCGACTATGATCACTTCCCGTTTTCCGCTGGGAGATGTCAGCTTCTCCGCCGAGTATTTCTCGACGCTGGTGGGCGAAGCAACCAAACAATGCTACGGTGTGGCTGCGATGACGCCCCGCGATCTGACCGACAAGGTCCGCAGCATGGTGCACGGTGCCGATTTTTCTGCAAAAGGCGTCCGCGTCACGCAGGAAGAGGGCCGTCTCGTGATCGAGCTGCACATTGCCGTCAGCTATGGGCTGAACATCTCGACCGCCGCGCGCAGCATCTCGCACCGCGTCAAGGATGAAGTCGAACAGGCCACCGGCCTGAAGGTTGCCCGCGTGATCGTCTCCGTTGATGACGTGATCGCCTGATCGGACAAGATAATAAGGAGTAAATTCAAATGATTTCTGGTAAGATCCTGCGCGACGCGATCATCTCCGGCGCGAACAACATCAACAATCAGCGCTCCCGCGTGGACGAGCTGAACGTCTTCCCCGTCCCCGATGGCGACACCGGTACCAACATGGGCATGACCATCGGCGCCTCCGTCCGTGAGCTGGAAGCTCTGGACGACAGCTGCACCGTCGGCGAGGCTGCCAAGACTGCCGCCTCTGCCATGCTGCGCGGCGCGCGCGGCAACTCCGGCGTCATCACCAGCCTGCTGTTCCGCGGCTTCTCCAAGGCGCTGGAAGGCAAGAAGGAAGCCGGTGCCGACGACCTCGTGGAGGCCCTGAAGAAGGGCGTTGAGGGCGCTTACAAGGCCGTCATGAAGCCCACTGAGGGCACCATCCTCACCGTCGCCCGTGTGGCTTCCGAGGAAGCCGCCGCCTGCGGCGAGGCCGAAGTGCCCGCCCTGTGGGAGGTCGTTCTGACCGCCGGCCAGAAGGCGCTGGACGATACCCCCAACCTGCTGCCCGTCCTGAAGAAGGCCGGTGTCGTGGACGCCGGTGGTCAGGGCATCATGATCATCTTCGAGGGCATGAGCAAGGTCTTCCACGGCGAGGGCATCGTCGCGGGCGGCGAGGCTGTCCCCAACAAGGCCAAGCTCTCCACCGAGAATGCGGGCAAGGGCGTCTTCACCGATGACCTGATGAAGGTCGAGGACATCAAGAACGGCTACTGCACCCAGTTCCTCATCAACAAGAATGAGGGTGCCAGCGCCGAAAAGATGCGCGCCTTCGCCGAATCCAACGGCGACAGCGTGGTCTGCATCGAGGATGATGACGTCATCAACCTGCATGTCCATACCGCCGACCCCGGCAAGATCCTGAGCGAGGCCATCAAGTACGGCTACCTGACCAACTTCAAGATCGAGAACATGCACGAGCAGTTCCTCGCCCGCCAGAAGCAGGGCAAGAGCCTTGAGAAACAGGCCTCCGCTGAGAAGAAACCCGACCCGACCGCCGAGTTCATCTATGCTGCCGTCGATCCTGACCGCGAGTACGGTTTCGTCGCCGTGGCTGCCGGTGAGGGCCTGAAGGCTGTCTTCACCGATCTGGCAGCCGACGCTGTGGTCTCCGGTGGCCAGACCATGAACCCCGCCACCGAGGACATCCTCGCTGCGGTCCAAAGCGTCCCGGCTAAGACCGTCTTCGTTCTGCCCAACAACAAGAACATCATCATGGCTGCGGAACAGGCACAGAAGCTGGCCGACCGTCAGGTGGTCGTCCTGCCCACCCGCACGGTGCCCATGGGCATCACCGCCCTGCTGAACTTCGACCCCTCCGCCAACGTCGAGACCAACACCATCAACATGATGGCGGCTGCTGACAAGGTCTCCACCGGCCTGATCACCTACGCCGCCCGCGACAGCGAGTTCGACGGCAAGCGGATCAAGAAGGGCGAGATCATGGCGCTGGAGAACGGCAAGATCGTCGCCACCTCCAACGACCTGATCAAGGCCACCTACCGTCTGGCCCGCAGCATGTGCAAGAAGGACTCCAGCTTTGTGACCATCATCTCCGGCTGCGATGTCTCCGACGAGGACGCCGAGAAGGTGACCGAGATCGTCAAGGCAAAGTGCCCGAACCACGTCGAGGTCAGCCACATCCGCGGCGGCCAGCCCGTGTATTATTATATGATCAGCGTGGAGTAAGCACTCCCCTGACCTGCAATCAAGAATGACCAAGGCCCCCTGCATCGGATCGTTGATGCAGGGGGCCTTGGTGTTTTGCGTCTTAAATTTTAAAAGAAACTCACCTGACTGCTCTCCGGCAGGTCGCCGAGGGCACCGACTTGGCGCAGACGGTCAAGGATGGCGTTGCTGACGCCGGAGGCTTGCTGAAGCTCCTCGATGGAGAGGTACTCCTGCCCGTCGAGGGTGGCCTTTTCCAGCGCATCGGCAGCGGCACCGCCAAGGCCCTTCAGGGACGAGAAGGGCAGCCGCACCTTGCCGTCCTCCACGATATAACTGGAGCCGCGGCTCTTGCCCAGCTCGATGGGCAGGAATTCGTAGCCCCGCACCAGCATCTCGTTGACCAGCTGGAGCGAGACCAGAACGTCTTCGTCCTTGGCGTTCTTTTCCTCTTTCAGGCGGCGCTTGACCTCGTTCATGTGGGCGCGGGCAACGGCAGCGCCGCCTACGGCGGCCTCATAGTCGATGTCGTCACCGCGGACGGTGAAGTACACCGCATAAAACGCTTGGGGACGATAAATTTTGAACCACATCAACCGAATGGCCGACATCAGGTAGGCGACGGCGTGGGCCTTGGGGAACATATACTTGATCTTTCGGCAGGATTCAATATACCAGTCCGGGACCTCGTGCTCCCGCATGGCTTCCTCCCAGCCGGGCTTGAAGCCGCCCTTTGCCACCTTACCTTTACGGACGGCCTCCATGATATCGAAGGCCATCTTCGGTTCCAGCCCCTTACGGAGCAGGTAAAGCATGATGCTGTCACGGCAGCCGATGACCTCCGCGATGGTGCAGGTTCCGTTCCGGATGAGTTCATCGGCGTTGTTGGTCCAGACGTCGGTGCCGTGAGACAGGCCGGAGATCTGGATCAGCTCGGAGAAATTCTTGGGCCGCGCCTCCACCAGCATTCCGCGCACGAAGTTCGTGCCCATTTCCGGGATGCCAAAGGTGCCGGTCTGGCTGTCGATCTGTTCCGGCGTCACGCCCAGCGCTTCCGGGCTGGTCAGCAGACTGTACACCTTGGGGTCGTTCATGGGGATTGAGTCGATGGGGATGCCGGTGTACTCCTCGAAATACTTGTAGAAGGTGGGCATATCGTGGCCCAGCTCATCCAGCTTGAGCAGGGTGTCGTGGAGATATTTGAATTCGAAGTGGGTGGTCAGCAGACCGCCCGCCACATCGTCCGCCGGATGCTGGATGGGGCAGAAATCGTAGATCTCGTAGGTGTCGGGCACGACGACCATGCCGCCGGGATGCTGGCCGGTGGTGCGCTTAACGCCGGTGCAGCCCAGCGTCAGGCGGTTCTCCTCAGCGTGGTTGACGGTTCTTCCCCGCTCTTCCAGATATTTTTTGACGTAGCCATAGGCCGTTTTGTCCTGAATACCGGACACCGTGCCCGCCTTGAAGACGTTCGCTTTGCCGAAGAGTTCCTCGGTGTAGCGATGGACGTTGGACTGATACTCGCCGGAGAAGTTCAGGTCGATATCGGGTTCCTTATCGCCGTAGAAGCCGAGGAAGGTCTCGAAGGGGATGTCGTGGCCGTCCACCAACATCCGGGTGCCGCAGTGGGGGCAGTTTTTATCGGGCAGGTCGAAGCCGTCGTCCACGCTGCCGTCGGTGATGAACTCGCTGTATTTGCACTTGGGGCAGCGGTAGTGGGGCGGCAGACTGTTGACTTCCGAGATGCCGGAGAAGTGGGCCACAGCCGATGAGCCGACTGAGCCACGGCTGCCCACCTGATAGCCGCCCGCGTTGGAGTAGGCCACCAGCTTGACCGCGATGACATACAGGACCGCGTAGCCGTGGCCGCAGATGGAGTCCAGCTCTTTTTGCAAGCGTTTCTCCACGATCTCCGGCAGCGGGTCGCCATAGTCGCGCTTGGCGTGTTCCCACGTGGCATCGCGCAATTGCTGCTCTGCGCCCTCAATGCTGGGCGGGTAGGTTCCCCGCGGGATGGCGCGGACGTTGTTGTCGATGGATGCCGCGATCTTGCGCGGGTTCGTCACAACGATCTCATAGGCTTTTTCTTTGGGGAGGTAGCTGAACTGGTTCAGCATATCCTCGGTGGTGCGGTAGAACAGCGGCGGCTGGTTGTCGGCATCCTTGAAACCGTTGCCCGCCTGAAGGACCGCGCGGTAGATGGCGTCCTCCGGCTCGGTGAAATGGACGTCGCCCGTGGCGATGACCGGCTTGTGGAGGTCTTCGCCCAGTTGGATGACCGTGCGGTTGAAGTCCTTGATGACCTCTTCGCTGTCCACCTTGCCCTCGCGCACCATATAGGCGTTGTTGCCAAGCGGCTGGATTTCCAGCACGTCGTAATAGGCGGCGATCTTCTTCAATTCCTCGTAGGAACGTCCTTCCACGATGGCGCGGTAGAGTTCGCCCGCCTCACAGGCGGAGGTCAAAATCAGGCCGTCGCGGTACTTGTTGAGCAAACTGCGGGGCACGCGGGGCTTTTTGAAGAAGTAGTTGACGTGGGCCTCGCTGACGATCTTGTACAGGTTTTTCAGGCCCATCTGATTCTTGACAAGGATGATGAGGTGGTAATATTTCTTTTTCAGCACCTCGCGGTTGCCGCCAAGGCCGGTGTTGATGCCGCTGACCGCAGTGACCTGCTTTTCCTCCAGATCCTTCAGCATGACGCAGAAAATGCGCCCCAGCGCACCGGCATCCTCACAGGCGCGGTGAGCCTCGTAGGCAGGCAGCTCCAAGTGCTTGTTGATGGTGCCCTGCTTGTAATTGTGGAGGCCGGGGTACATCGCCTGCGCCATGGTCAGGGTGTCGATATACGTTGGCTCGAACTCGATGCCGCTCCGCTTGGCCACAATACGGAGGAAGCGGATATCGAAGGAGTGGGCGTTGTGGGCCACGAGGATCCGCCCGGCCGCAAAGTTGAGGAAGGCTTGCAGCGCTTCGGCCTCACCGGGGGCGTCGGCGACCATCTCGTTGGTGATGCCGGTCAGCTCGGTGATCTTGGGGGTGATGGGCTTGCCGGGTTTGACGAAAGTGTCAAATTCCTCCACGACTTCGCCGTTTTTCACGATGACGCCGCCGATCTCGGTCAGATACTCCACGTTGGGGTCAAGGCCGGTGGTCTCGGTGTCAAAGACGCAGAACTCGCCGCTCAGCGGGGCATCCTGCACACCGTAGACGCAGGGGATCATATCGTCCACGAAGTAGGCTTCGCAGCCGTAGATAAGCTTGAAATCCGGGTCGCTCTTGCGGATGTCATCCGCCGCCAGCATGGCTTCGGGGTAGCCTTGGCAGACACCGTGGTCGGTGATGGCAATGGCCGGGTGGCCCATCCGGTGCGCCAGCCGGACGATCCCGCCGGGATCGCAGAAGGCGTCCATGCTGGACAGCTTGGTATGCAGGTGCAGCTCCACCCGCTTGACCGGGGCATGATCTTCCCGCTTCTTGCGCTCGACGAAGAGGACATCGTAGGGGTAGACGATGTAGTCATGCTCGTATTTGTCGTAGGAGCAGTCGCCCCGGACGATGACGGTGGTGCCCTTGGAGATGGACTCCCACTTGGAGCAGTCCTCCCCTTCCTGCGCCCGGATCTTCAGGTTGATGGAGCCGGTGTAATCGGTGATGGAAACGGTATAGATCTTGCGGTAGTTGCCCTTGACCTCGGTGAAGAAGACATCGCCCCAGATCATGCACTTGCCGCCCTCGCCGCCGAGGTCCTTCAGCGGCGTCAGGTTCTTGGGGGTGAACATCTTGCCGTGGAAGATGGTCACGGGCTTGTCGGTCAGATCGAGGCCCTCCACCTTGATGGACGGGGCCGTATTCTTCTTCTCGAACTTGACCACCGGCGGCGCGATCTTCCGCTCCAATTTCTCTTCCATCTGGCGCTGTTCGGCCTCGCCCACCGCGCTTTGCAGGGTCACCTTGGGTTTGACGCCGGTGTGGGCCGCGACCCGCTCGGCCAGCAGCCGCTCGAACTCCATCTCCTGCAAAAACTTGGTGCCGTGGCAGACGCCGATGGTGATGTTCTGGCCGGTGATCTGGATGGTGCAGCGATCCAGAAAGCCGTTGATGGGCACGCCGTCCCGCTTCATCTCCTCCATCAGCTCCCGCAGGGCGGCTTCGTCCAGCGTCGCGTAGCCGAACAGGTTCTGGATGCGCAGTTCAAAGCCCTCATAATCGGGCTGGAGCGAAGCCAGCAGCCGCGCACACAGCCCCTTGTCCAGCGGGGCGGCACTGCGCAGGGTAAAGATGACCTGCCGCTCCTGCCGCAGCATCTGGGCGTGCTCGACAACGACGCGCCCAAAACAGGACGCAAAGTCCGGGTCCGCCATGAACTGCGGCCATAGCTGGGATACGAGTGGTGTCACAATGGTACTCCTTTTTTACTCGAAAAACGGCTGTGCTCCGTCTCGGTGTGAAACGGGCAGCAGCCGTCTGCAATTCAGCCGAGATCCCCCGTCTTGAAGACGTGGGAACCCTCGTAATAGAACCTCTCCGTCAGATCTTGTAGATCTCATCCATGAACTGATCGAGGATATGATCGCCGGTCAGCTTCTTGATGGGCTCGCCGTGGATGAACAGGACGGCCTCCCCTTTGCCGCCGGCAATGCCGATGTCAGCTTCGCGGGCCTCACCGGGGCCGTTGACGACGCAGCCCATGACGGCGACCTTGATGGACTTTTTGTAGCCCTGCAGCCGCTTTTCCACCTCGTTGGCGATCTCGGTGCAGGGGTACTGGGTGCGGCCGCAGGTCGGGCAGGTGATGACCTCCGGGCCGGCGACCGGGAAGCCCACAGCACGCAGGATGTTGTAGCCCGCTTCCACTTCCTTCTCTGGCTCAGCCGCCAGCGAAACACGGATGGTGTCGCCGATGCCTTCCAGCAGCATCCCGCCGATGCCCATGCCGGACTTGAGCAGACCCATCTGATAGGTGCCCGCCTCGGTGACGCCCACATGCAGCGGGTAGTCGGTGACAGCGCTGAGCTGGCGGTAGGCCTCCATCATGCGGGGCACGTTGGAGTTTTTGATGGAGATGACGATGTTGTTGAAATCGAACTTCTCCAGCAGATGGACATGGTACAGCGCGCTCTCCACCATGGCTTCGGGGACGGGGGCACCGTACTTGGCGAGGATGTGCTTTTCCAGACTGCCGCCGTTGACGCCGATGCGGATGGGGATATTCTTCTGCTGACACGCCTGAACCACAGCCTTCACGCGGTCGTCGTCGCCGATGTTGCCGGGGTTGATGCGGATCTTATCCACGCCCACATCAGCGCACGCCAGCGCGGCCTTGTAATCGAAGTGGATATCCGCCACGATGGGGATGTTCACCGCGTTCTTGACGGCCTCGATGCACTTGGCGTCCGCTGCGCTGGGGCAGGTCACGCGCAGGATCTGGCAGCCCGCCGCCTCGCACCGCTTGGCCTGTGCCACATTGCCCTCGATGTCCTCCACCGGGACATTCAGCATGGTCTGCACCGCGATGGGGTTGTTGCCGCCGATGGTCACGTTGCCGATTTTTACTTCTCGTTTCAGCTGCCGCATGGTCATTTTTCCTTTCTTTAGATCGCACCGGTCACGAGCCGGACGATATCATTGTACGTTGCAAAGATCATCAGGGCGAAGAGGAGGGCGAATGCCGCCAGCGTCAGACCACTCTGGATCTTTTCGGGCACGGCATGGCCCGTGACGCCCTCGATGAGCAGGAACACCACCTTGCCGCCATCCAGCGCCGGGAAGGGCAGCAGATTGAAGATGCCAACGTTGACCGTGATGAGCGCGAGCAGTTCCAGCAGGTCCTGCCAGCCGTAGCTGGCCGCCTGACCGATGGCCGTCACGATGCCCACCGGGCCGGACAGGTCGTTGATGCTCTCCCGCCCGCGCAGCAGGTCCATCAGCGAGGTGAAGATGATGCGCCCATAATAGAGCACGCTGTTCCACGCCTCTTTTATCACGTTGACCGGCGTTTTTCTGATGCCGTAGACCGTAAAACCGAGGCTCATGTGGGTCTCGCCGTCCTCGTCCTGCCATGTGTCGAACTGCACGCGGGGCAGCTCCACCTTTTTGCCGTCCCGCAGGACGGTGAAGCTGGCGGAGTAATCCTCGGTGCGCATCAGCTCATAGAGCATATCGTTGGCCACAAAGCAGCGGCGGCCGTTGACGGCCAGTACCTTGTCCCCCGCTTCCAGACCCGTCTGGCCGCAGAGCGCGCCGTCCTCGACGGCGTAGATGACCCGGCTGGTGATGGGCTCGTTCTGCGCCGCAAGCAGGATCGCCATGACAACAAAACCCAGCAGAAAGTTCATACAGGCACCCGCTGCCATGATGAGCGCCCGCTGCCAGACCGGAGCCTCGTTGAGGGGCTTGCCGGTGGGCTGGGAAACTTCCTCCCCATTTAAGGCTCCCCCGTTAGGGGAACTGTCCGCGCCAGAGCGCTGGCTGAGAGGCCGCTCTTCCAGATCCGAGTGTTCCTCTCCTTCGGCCTGTTGGCTTTCCGGGCTCTCCTCCCCTTCCAGTGCGACGAAACCGCCCACCGGCAGGGCCCGGAGGCTGTACTGGGTGCCGTGGTGCATCTTTTTGAGCAGCACCGGCCCCATGCCGATGGAAAACTCGTTGACCTGCACTCCACAGAGTTTGGCCACCGCAAAGTGGCCGAATTCATGGATGGCGATCACCGCACTGAACACAAACACCGCAGCCAAAAGGGTAATGATAAAAGACATAGCTTCTCCAAAAATTTATATAGTACGCCGGATATGCTTACAGGTGGCTGCGCACGAAGGCGCGGGCCATCTTGTCGCACTCATACACGTCGGCCAGCGTGTAGCTGCCGCCGAAGCTGTCACTGTCCACGACGGCTTCCACCAAGCGGCCGATGTCGAGGAAACCGATCTTGTCTTCGAGGAAGAGCTTGACGGCTTCTTCGTTGGCGCCATTGGCGGCGCAGGGGCCAAGGCCGCCCTTCTTGATGGCCTTTTTGCAGGCCGCAAGGCAGCGGAAGGTCTCTTCGTCTGCCACATCGAAGGTCAGCATCTTGAGGGTGGTGAAATCCAGCTCCGGCACCACGCCCGGCACACGGGCCGGGTAGGTCAGCGCGTACTGGATGGGGATGCGCATATCGGGCACGCCCAGCTGCGCAATGATGGAGTTGTCGCTGTACTGGACGGCAGAGTGGACGATGCTCTGGCGCTGGACGACGATCTGGATCTTCTCCGGGGGCAGACCGAACAGCCAGACGGCTTCGATCAGTTCCAGACCCTTGTTCATCAGGGTGGCGGAGTCGATGGTGATCTTCGCGCCCATGTTCCAGTTGGGGTGCTTCAGGGCGTCGGCCTTGGTCTTGCCCCGCAGCTCCTCGGTCTTCATCCCGAAGAAGGGGCCGCCGGATGCGGTGAGCAGGATCTTGGTCAGGCTCTTGGCGCTCTCCTTATCCTGCAAGCACTGGAAGATGGCGGAGTGCTCGCTGTCCACGGGCAGCAGCTTGACGCCGTGCTTTGCCACCGCCTGTGTGACCAGATGGCCGCCGGTGACAAGGCTCTCCTTGTTGGCAAGGGCGAGGTCGTGGCCGCTCTCGATGGCGGTCAGGCTGGCCCCCAGACCGGCGATGCCCACCACACTGTTCAGCACTACGTCCGGGCCATCCATGGCCGCCAGTTCCTTCAGGCCCTCCGGGCCGGTCAGCAGCTTGGGCGCATTGGCGCGGCCCGCCAGCGCGGCATCCAGTTTGGCGGCGGCATCGGGGTTCGTCATACAGACGTATTTCGGGTGAAATTCCTCGATCTGCTCCAGAATCTTATCCACATGACTGTGGGCCGACAGACCGAAGACCTCATAGCCCTGTGCGCGGATGACATCCAGACTCTGCGTGCCGATGGAACCGGTGGAGCCCAGAAGCGTAATTTTTTTAGACATCGTGTTTCCTCCTAAAATGAGCGAATCAGCGATAGAAGACGGCAATGATGACCATGGTGACGAAGGGCGCGATGAACATCACGCTGTCAAAACGGTCCAGAATGCCGCCGTGGCCGGGGAAAATGGTGCCGTAATCCTTGATGCCGCACTGGCGCTTGACGACGCTGGCGAACAGGTCTCCGTAAATGCCAAGTACCGCCGCCACACAGGCCAGCAGCGCAATGACAACGTACATCGAGACGCCGATGTTGGAGCGGGTGAACGCCTCCATCCGGTCGGCTGCGATGGAGTAGACCAGCGTGACGACCACGCCGCAGACCATCGTGCCCAGCACGCCGCCGATGGCACCTTCCACCGTCTTTTTGGGGCTGACCACGGGGCAGAGCTTATGCTTGCCGAAGGCGCGGCCCGCGAAGTAGGCGCAGGTATCGCCGCCCCATGCGAAGCAGAGGCTCAGCAGGATGAAAAAGATCGCATCATAGCCGTATTCTTCCACAGGCAGCAATTCCTTCAGCCGGACGAACGAATAGAAGCAGAAGATCACGATGCCCGAAAACATCACGAGGCCGCTGGTTTTCGCAAAGCTGACGGTGCCGTTGCGCACCACGAGGTAGATGGCATAGAACAGCACGAGCAAAAAGGAAGCCGGCATGACCAGCGCCCGGCAGACCGAGTAGCTGGACAGCATGATGAGCAAAGTGTATGGCACCGTGACTACGTACAGCAGCCAATCCTTTTTGTCAAAGCCGAGGGCCGTGTAGATCTCATGGATAGCGATGAGGGTGATGGCCGCAACCACGAGGTTGAAGACCATCGTGTCGAAGGTGAACAGCACGCCGATGAGGACGAGGATGCCCACGACTGCGGTTATGATTCGTGTTTTCATACAGTGTTTCTCCTTGGTTTTGTTTGCCGGGGCGGTTTAGATGCCGCCGAATCGGCGGGAGCGCTTATTGAACTCCGTGATGGCCGCATCGAGGTCGTCACGGGTGAAATCAGGCCACAGAACGTCCATTTCCACCAGTTCCGAATAAGCCGCCTGCCAGAGCATGAAGTTGGACAGGCGCTTCTCTCCGCTGGGGCGCAGGATGAAATCCGGGTCCTTCTGGCCGATGGTGTACATGGCGTCGGACATCATCTCTTCGGTGATGTCTTCGGGCTTCAGCTCCCCTGCCGCCGCTTTGGCAGCCAGCTGCTGCGCGGCGCGGACGATCTCCGGGCGGCCGCCGTAGTTGACCGCGATGTTCAGGGTCATGCCGGTCTTGCCCGCGGAGTCCTCTTCCAGCTCGTTCATCAGCTTCTGGAGCTTGGGGTCCAGCGCCGTGCGGTCGCCGATGAACTTCATGCGGATGTTGCGGTCCTTATAGTTGAAGCCTTTCAGCAGATACTCGCCGAACAGCTTCATGATGGCGTTGACCTCTTCGAGGGGGCGCTTCCAATTTTCGGTCGAGAAGGCGTAGAAATACACCGACGACACGCCCAGCTCATCGCAGTAGTTTGCGATATCCTGAAAAACGGCTGCGCCCTTTTTGTGGCCCGCCGTGCGGGGCAGACCGCGCTGTTTGGCCCAGCGGCCGTTGCCGTCCATGATGATGCCGATGGAAAGGCCCTCGGCGAATTCTTTGGGATGTTCCATTGTTGTTCTCCTATCTGCGGCAAAGGATCTTTTCCCCTGCCGGTCGGCAAAAAGTGCCGCGCACTACGTCCAGCACACGGCACTTTGAAGGGTTCCACTCGCCGCGGCGATCAGACGGACATGATCTCCTTCTGCTTTTCCTCAACGGCTGCATCGATGATCTTGATATACTTATCGGTCAGCTTCTGGACATCCTCTTCCATGGTCTTCTGGGTATCCTCGGTCAGCTCACCGGTCTTCTTCATGGCCTTGGCCTTATCCATAGCCTCGCGGCGGATGTTGCGGGTCGCCACCTTGGCGTCCTCACCCAGCTTGGAGACTTCCTTTGCCAGCTGCTTGCGGCGCTCCTCGGTGGGAGCCGGGAAGTTCAGGCGGATGGTCGAGCCATCATCAATGGGGGTGATGCCCACATCGCTGGCCATGATGGCCTTGCTGATGGCGCGCAGCAGGGTGCGATCCCACGGGGTGATGGTCAGGGTGCGGGCCTCGCTGACGGCCACGGATGCGACCTGCTGGATCGGGGTGGGGGCACCGTAGTAATCCACGCTCACCTTGTCCAGAACGGCGGGATTCGCACGGCCTGCGCGAACGGCTGCCAGCTCACGGTTCAGATGCTCGACCGTGCTCTTCATCTTTTCTTCAAATGCCTTCGTGTTGCTGCTCATTGTCCTTGTCTCCTGTTTGTACTTATTCTGCACAGGCTGCGGGTGCCGCCTGTTTCATTCTATTGTAATGGGCTGCGGGCTATGCTCAGCCCTCGTAGACCAGCGTGCCGACGTTCTCGCCCTGCACGGCCTTCGCGATGTTGTCCGGTTCAGCCAGATCGAAGACCAGAATCGGGAGCTTGTTGTCCCGGCAGAGGGTGGCGGCGGTGCCGTCCATGACGGCCAGTTGATCTTCCAGAACCTTGGTGAAGGTCAGGGTATCGTACTTTTTGGCGTCAGGGTACTTGTGGGGATCCTTATCGTAGACGCCGTCCACCATCGTCGCCTTGAACATCACGTCCGCCGAGACTTCCACGGCGCGCAGTGCGGTGGCCGTATCGGTGGAGAAGAAGGGGTTGCCCGTGCCGCCGCCGAAGACCGCGATCTTGCCCTCTTCCATGGCGCGCAGTGCGTCCTTGCGGGTAAAGGCCGGGGCCACCTGCGGCATCGTGATGGAGGTGAACACCTCGGTGGGCACGCCCAACTGCTCCAGCTTGTCGGAGACAGCCAGCGCGTTCATCACGGTCGCCAGCATTCCGATCTTGTCGGCGAGGGTACGCTCCATCTTGCCGCTGGAGCGGCCGCGCCAGAAGTTACCGCCGCCCACAACGATGCCGATCTGCACGCCGAGGTCGTGTGCCTTCTTGACGCCGCCGCAGATGGCGTCCATGGTCGGCTCATCAAAGCCGGTGCCCTTCTCGCCGCCAAGGGCCTCGCCGCTGATCTTAAGCAGAATACGCTGATATTTCAATGCCATAATTCAATACACCACCTATAATATTTGTGCCGCCTTGACCGGCAGCTTTGTTTCTCCTGTCTATTTTACAATAAAATGCCGGTATTGTAAACAGAAAAAGCAATTTGTCCCGCCAAACAGCGCAAAAGTAAAATTTTCTCTGGACATTTCACGTAAAACCTGCTATACTATCTCTTGCATTCGCGGGCATCGTACATCGGCTAGTATATCAGCCTTCCAAGCTGAGGAGGTGGGTTCGATTCCCATTGCCCGCTCCATGCAAACAAAAAATCCCACACTGTGTTCTGATTGGCACAGTGTGGGATTTTTGTTTTATGCTGAACAGCAACCAGCTCAGAACCGATCCGTTGTTCCTTGCATGCGCTTGGCATATGTGATTTCATACGGCATCCGTTTGTACCATTAGCACATCTCATTTCCACGAAAAATGCAATCATTCCACCGTGCACAAAATCACCCCCGGCGCAGAAGGTTCCGCGCCGGGGGTGGGGTTCATCTTATGGTTCTATTTTCGCTCATTTGAGCATGCAGTACACATAACCGGCGGCCGTGCCGATATTGGCGAGGCCCAGCAGAGCGCCGATGGGCGAAGAGAAGTAGACAAGGGCCGAATCCCGGATCAGGGTGCCGTTGAGGGTGGTGCCCTCTTCCGGGTACTTCTCCGGATAGGCCTTCTGGATCTGGCCGGCGATGGCACCGATGCTGGAAATGTTCAGGTAACCCAGCACAGTCGTGCCAAGGCCGCACACCGTTGCCATCAGGCCGGTGATCGAGCCGCTGCTGATGGCGCTCCCGACGGTTTTCACGATGCCCACTGTTGCCAGCGCAGCCATGCCGATATTGAATGCCGTCCGGACCCAGCTGCCTTTGTTTTCGCCTTCGGCATCGCCGCCTGTGGTATACGTCATTTCCTCCATGGTGAGGAGTGCATAATTTTCAGGATAGGTCAAAGTCATCATTGTTCTACCTCCAGAATGATACGGTACGAAGGTCGTCTTTTCTTTCATTATAGAGGCAGTGGAAACTTCTGTCAAGAGACGAAACTTTTCCGTGCAGACGCAAAAGCACCGCACAGCGATGGTTTTCATATCGTGTGCGGTGCTTTTCACCAGAAGTTCACTTCTTCTGGTCTTCTTGTTCTTTTCGCAGCTTCTTGATCCGCTTTTTCTCGCTTTCCACATGGGGCCACGGCCACGAGAAGCCCTCGTTCTCGCGGCACCACTTGACCAGCGGGGAGAAAGAGAACGCCAGCCCGAACAGGTACAGCAGAACGTACAGCACCGCGTCCAGCGTGAACAGTGCATCCAGCGCGGCAATGACTGCCATGATGCAGCCCGCTTTCAGGAAGAACAGGCCGTTCTGGCGGCAGTATTCGGCAAAGTTCTCCGCCTTGACCGCCTGTCGGCCTTGGTCGCCCCAGACACGGGGGTTCTTCATGACCGAATAGCCGTAGAAGACCATCATCAGGCCGCAGGTCAATTGAAATCCGAAAAACATAGCGCACCTCGTCCGTGTTTAGTCGTCGTACTCCTCAAACAGGGGCTTCATCATGGGCAGGAAGTCCAGCGTTGCAAAGTAGTCGCGCGGGGTCTCGGCGCGGCGGATGAGACGGTGGGAGCCGTCCTCGCAGAGCAGGACCTCGGCGCTGCGCAGCTTGCCGTTGTAGTTATAGCCCATGGCCGAGCCGTGAGCGCCGGTGTCGTGGATGTAGATCAGGTCGCCGATGGCGATCTTGGGAAGCATCCGGTCGATGGCGAACTTATCGTTATTCTCGCACAGGCCGCCGACCACATCATACTTGTGGTCGCAGGGGGCGTTCTCCTTGCCCAGCACGGTGATGTGATGGTAAGCGCCGTACATGGCCGGGCGCATCAGGTTGGCTGCACAGGCGTCCAGACCGATGTACTCCTTATAGATGTGCTTCTCGTGGATGGCCGTTGCCACCAGTGCGCCGTAGGGGCCGGTGGTGAAGCGGCCCATCTCGGTGAAGATGGCCACATCGTCCATCCCGGCGGGGACGAGGATCTCCTCAAACTTCTTGCGGACGCCCTCGCCGATGGCCATGATGTCGTTTTCGGTCTGCTCCGGGCGGTACGGGATGCCGACGCCGCCGGACAGATTGATGTAGGAGATGTGGGCACCGGTCGCCTTCTGGACCCGGACGGCCAGTTGGAACAGGATGCCCGCCAGCTCCGGATAATAGGCATCGGAGATGGTGTTGGAGGCAAGGAAGGCGTGGATGCCAAAGTTCTTGGCACCCTTTGCCATCAGCTTCTTATAGCTGTCGATCATCTGCTCCTCGGTCATGCCATACTTGGCGTCGCCGGGCTTGTCCATGACCTGAAAGCCTTCTTCGCTCGCACCCAGTTGGAACGTTCCGCCCGGATTGTAGCGGCAGAAGATGTTCTCCGGCACACCGGCCACACGGTCGAGGAAGTCCACCATGGTGGCGTCGTCGAGGTTGATGTAAGCGCCCAGCTCATAGGCTTTCCTCATGTCCTCCACGGGGGTCTGGTTGGAGGAGAACATGATGTCGCTGCCGGTAAAGCCGCAGACTTCGCTGAGCATCAGCTCGGTCAGAGAGGAGCAGTCCACACCGCAGCCCTCTTCCTTCAGGATCTGGAGGATGATGGGGTTGGGCAGCGCCTTGACGGCAAAATACTCCCGGAAGCCTTTGTTCCAGCTGAAGGCCTTATTGATGCGGCGGACGTTCTCGCGGATGCCCTTTTCATCGTAGACATGGAACGGGGTAGGAACGTCCTGAATGATCTCCTGCGCCTGTTCTTCGGTCAGAAACGGTTTCTTTTCCATAATATACTTCCCTCTCATTTTATAGCGTCACCGCCGTGCGGTGCGGGTTCAGGTCTTGAGGTTGCTGCGGGTGGGGGTGAAGGTTGGGATCATCTCCGCCAGCTGCTTCACCACGCCCTCGTCGTTGTGTTCTGCCGCAGCGGTCAGCGTCTGCAATTGGCTATAGAAGTCGGCAAGGTCGATCTGACGCGGCGGAGCCACAAAGATCTTGTTGTGCTCGGTGCGGCGCATCTTGTCCTGCTCCTCGTCCATCATCAGCTCTTCGTAGAGCTTTTCACCGGGGCGGAGGCCCACGATCTTAATCTCCATGTTCACGCCCGGCTCATAGCCGTAAAAGCGGATCAGCTGCTTGGCAAGATCCATGATCTTGACCGGCTCGCCCATATCGAGGACGTAGATGCTGCCGCTCTCGGCCAGCGCACCGGCCTGCAGCACGAGCTGAGCCGCTTCCGGGATGGTCATGAAGTAGCGCTCGATATTGGGGTCGGTCAGGGTGACGGGGCCGCCCTTTTTGATCTGCGCCTCAAACAGCGGGATGACGCTGCCGTGGCTGCCCAGCACGTTGCCGAAGCGGACAGCCACACACTTCATGTCGGTGTTGCCCGCGAAGGTCTGGATCAGCATTTCGCAGATGCGCTTGGTGCAGCCCATGACACTGGTGGGGTTGACGGCCTTATCGGTGGAGAGCTGGACGAACCGCTCCACCCCGTGCTCGCTGGCACTGGTGAGCAGGTTCTTGGTGCCAAGGACGTTGTTCTTGACCGCCTCCGCCGGGCTGACCTCCATCAGCGGCACATGCTTGTGGGCCGCTGCGTGGAAGACCACGGTGGGGTGATAGGTCTCGAACACTTCATCGAGGCGCTTTTTGTCCCGGATGGAGCCGATGAGCACCGTGACCGGGATATCCCGGCCGTACTTCTGCTGCAGCTCCATCAGCAGCTCGTAGGCACAGTTCTCGTAGATATCGAAGATGAGCAGCTTGCCGGGCTGGAACCGCATGACCTGACGGCAGAGCTCGCTGCCGATGGACCCGCCGCCGCCTGTGACGAGGACGGTCTTACCGGTCAGGTAGCCGGAGATCTTCTCGATGTCCAGCGTGACCTCCTCACGGGAGAGGAAGTCGGCGGTGTTCAGTTCGCGGAATGCCTCCTGCTGCGGTGCGCCGGCCCCGACCAGCTGCGGGTCGCTCAAGATCTGGACCGCGCAGTGGGTGGAGACACAGAGATCGATGACATGGTTCAGCTTGCTGCCCCCCAGCGTCGGGATGGCGATGATGATGCTGTGGATGTTGTACTTTTCGCAGATCTGCGGGATCTGCTCCAGCGTGCCCCGCACCGGCACGCCGTGGATGGTCTGGCCGAACTTGGCGGGATTATCGTCCACGGCAACGACGGGGTGGCCGTAGCTTTCGTTGGACTTGCAGACGTTGATGGCCCACGCACCGGCCTCGCCCGCGCCGACGATCAGCACCGGGCGGTTGGGGTCCTTAGCAGGGACGCCGCGCATCCGCTCGCCGATGGGATGGTTCAGGAAGAGCCGCCACGCCAGACGGCTCCCGCCCACCAGCAAAAAGATGAGCACCGCTGCCATCGCGTTGGCGGAGTCGAACAGCACACCGTGGATGAGGCCGTGGTTCACGAAATAGACGATGCCGGTGGGCACGGCGATCATGCCGCCGAGGCGGATGAGATCCCGCTCGCCCGCGTACTTCCACAAGGTCGAGTACAGCCCGCCCACCAGAAAGCTGATGAGGTAAAGGGCTACGATCCACGGCAGATTATCATAGAGCAGCGCCCGGTTATGGGGCCACCACGCCGCTTCCACCGCACCATCGGCACGGAGCAGCAGCGCAAAGTAAAAGCTGAACAGGATGAGCGCCGCATCCAGCACCACCAGAATCGCCCGGCGCAGCCAGACCTGCGGCGTAATTTTTTTGATATCCTTCACAAAAAGTCCTCTTTGCCTTCGGCGTCTTGTCCGGCGCCGGTTTATTCGCCACAGCGGCAGAAAAGAGCCTGTTCCGCCATGGTATCCATTGTATTATACTCGTTTCCCGCCGCTGTGTCCAGAAGATTTCATCTTTCGGGCGGATTTCCCCGCTTTTTCCGCACCGAGGATGGCCCGCACTTCCTCCCCAAGGCCCAGCGGCCACGCCGCCGCAGCCCCGACAAGCCCCATCCCGCCGCCGCCCGCAGCCAGCGCGGCGAGACGGAGCGGCAGCTCCCCGGCAGACCACGCTGCCAGCATTTCCCGGAAAACCATCCCCGCCCCCGCCGAGACGGCTGCCGCCAGCACCGGAGCTCCCAGCCAGCGCCACACCGCCGGGCGCACCCCGCTGACGCGCAGCAGCCGCCCGGTGTTCGCCAGACAGGTATAAACGCTGGACAGCAGGATGACGAAGAGAAAGCCCCGCATCCCGAAACGGGGCAGCAGCAGCATGACCCCCGCAATGCGGAGCACAGCGTCCCACAGGCTGTAGCGGAAGACGGCCTTCTGCTCTCCCATCCCCTTCATTGCGCCGTCCACCATGCTTTCAAGGTACATCAGCGGCATGGCCGGGCCGAGGACTGTCAGATAAAAGCCCGCCTCGGCCCCGTTTTCTCCGTACAGAAGGTCTGCCAGCGGGCCGCCCCACACCCAGAACACCGCCCCCGCCAGCGCAGAGAAGTAACCCGTCAGCCGCAGCATCCGGTCCAGCAAAGCCGAAAGCCGCTTTTTCTCGCCCCGGATGTGGGCTTGGGTGATCTCCGGCATCAGCAGAACGGATAAGCTCCCCAGCAGCCCGAAGGGAAAGGTCAGCAGCGGCAGGGCCATACCTTTCAAATTGCCGTATTGGGCCACGGCGGCGCTGCGGCCCCCGGCGGCCAGCAGATATACCGTCAGGCACGCGGGCACCAGCATGTTTTCGGCGGTATGGAGCGCGCTGGCAAGGCAGCGCCCGCCCTCCACCGGCCACAGGATCTCCCACAGCCGCTTCGCCGGGTCCGCCGGGCGTCGGGCAGGGCCCGCACCGAATGCGGATACCGCCTCCTGCCGGTAAAACAGAGCCATCATCCCGCAGGAGACGGCTTCACTCAGGGCTGTTGCCGCGAGGACGGTGGTGCATTTGCCGCCCACGTCCAGCGCCGCGCCCCGGCTCAGGGCGAACCAGATGGCCCCGATCCGGACCGTCTGCTCGGCCAGCTGGCTCACCACGTTGGGCGACACCCGCCGCCGCGCAATAAAAAAGCCGCGCAGCACCGCCGAGACCGCCATCCACGGCATCCCGAAGGCCGATACCCGCAGCGCCCCAGTGGCCCGGACATCCCCCAGCCACCATTTTGCGGCCAAGCCCGCCAGCCCGAACTGAGCGGCCAGCGCTGCACTGCCCAGCAGCAGCGCCGCCCCCAGCAGACGCACCAGCATCCCCCGCGCTTCGGCCCGGCTGCGGCTCAGCTCCTCGGCCATCAGGCGGGTGGCCGCCACCGAAACGCCGGACGTCGCCAGCGTGACAAAGAGCGAATACACCGCCAGTACCAACTGGTACAGGCCCATTCCCTCGCCGCCCAAGGCGTTGGCCAGCCAGATGCGCAACCCCATCCCCGCCAGCCGGAGCACGATGTCCGCCCCCGTGAGCAAGGCTGCGTTTTTCAGGTAGCTCTGCCGCATTGCCGCACCTCCCCCATCTTCGCTTTTACTATATGAAGGCGGCTTTGCAAAATATGAGTTGGGCCGTGGGTTGTTTCTTTCCTAGTTTTATGATATGATAGGAGCCGGTCAAGACTTTTTGTCCAAACATCAACGAAGGAGGAAAGGCCGCTGCCCCTGTCCGGCCCGGCCTTATGAGAGTATGAGCGAAGAATGTACCCATGACTGCTCCAACTGCGGGGCAGCATGTTCTTCCCGCGATGCTGCCCCGCAGCATGACGCCCCCAATCCCAACAGCAGTGTCAAGAAAGTGATCGGCGTCGTGTCCGGCAAGGGCGGCGTCGGCAAGAGCATGACCAGCGCCCTGCTGGCCTGTGCTATGGCCCGCCGCGGCTACCACTGCGGCATTCTGGACGCCGACATCACCGGCCCGTCCATCCCGAAGCTGTTCGGCATCCATGGCCGGGCCATGGCCGACGAGAAGGGCTGCTGGCCCATCCAGAGCCGGATGGGCATCGACGTGATGAGCATCAACCTGCTGGTGGAGAACGAAGAGGACCCCGTCGTCTGGCGCGGCCCTGTCATCGCCGGTGCGGTGAAGCAGTTCTGGACCGATGTGGTCTGGAAGGACGTCGATTTCCTGTTCGTGGACATGCCTCCGGGAACCGGCGATGTGCCCCTGACCGTCTTCCAGAGTCTGCCCGTGGACGGCATCGTGGTCGTGGCAAGCCCGCAGGAACTGGTCAGCATGATCGTGGCCAAGGCCGTGAATATGGCCGAGATGATGAAGGTGCCCATGCTCGGCATCGTCGAGAACATGAGCTATGTCGTCTGCCCTGACTGCGGCAAGCACATCAACGTCTTCGGCGACAGCCATGTGGACGAGGTCGCCGCCAAGCACCACCTGCCCGTGCTGGCCAAGTGCCCCATCGATCCCCAGTTGGCCTCCCTGTCCGACGCCGGTCTGATCGAGACCTATCCCGGTCAGTATCTGGAAGGTGCCGCCGACGCCTGTGAGAAGCTGCTGAAGAAGTAAAGCAGTCGATTCCTCCCCTGTCCGTGTTCTTCTTGAGCACGCAGGGGATTTTTTATTTGCTTTTCGCTCATTTCATGATGCAATGATGCGCTCCTGTTCGGCTCCTATGCCCGCGGTGAAGCATTATCGCAAGTCAAGAAATTAGCGCAACATTCAAACAGCATATTTGCGATATGCAATTCAACGCTGTTGCTGTTGCATTAAAAAGTTGAATTGCTATAGAAAGCTAGATTTTACGCAGTTTTTCGGGAGAGCAAAATGTTTTTGTGAAGCAGGTTCATCTTTTCTTCTGTTTTTTTGAAAGATTTTCTGGTTCCGCTCTCTTGTAAATCCGTACAGAAAGCTTTATAATGGTAAAGCGTTCTGTGATATTGGGACAGAACGGGTGAAAGTATAAATGGGAAAAGGAGTATTCGATTATGTTGACGAATGAATACCTGAAACGTGTTTATGATGGTCTGGCTCAGCGCAATGCAAACGAGCCCGAATTCCTGCAGGCTGTCCGCGAGGTTCTGGAGAGCATCCAGCCCGTCGTGGAGAAGCACCCCGAATACGAGAAGGCTGCCCTGATCGAGCGTCTGGTGGAGCCGGAGCGCATCATCACCTTCCGTGTGCCTTGGGTCGATGATGCGGGCAAGGTTCAGGTCAACCGCGGCTACCGTATCCAGTTCAACAGCGCCATCGGCCCCTACAAGGGCGGTCTGCGCTTCCACCCCTCTGTCAATCAGGGCATCCTGAAGTTCCTCGGCTTTGAGCAGACCTTCAAGAACAGCCTGACCACCCTGCCCATGGGCGGCGGCAAGGGCGGTTCCGACTTCAACCCCAAGGGCAAGAGCGACATGGAAGTCATGCGCTTCTGCCAGAGCTTCATGACCGAGCTGTACCGTCACATCGGTCAGTTCGTGGACTGCCCCGCCGGTGATATCGGTGTCGGCGGCCGCGAGGTCGGTTACCTGTTCGGCCAGTACAAGCGCCTGACCAACAGCTTCCAAGGCGGTATGCTCACCGGCAAGGGCCTGACCTTCGGCGGTTCTCTGGCTCGTACCGAGGCTACCGGCTACGGCTTGTGCTACTTCACCGCTGAGGCTCTGAAGTGTATGCGCAACGACAGCTTCGCCGGCAAGACCGTGGTCATCTCCGGTTCCGGCAACGTCGCCATTTACGCTTGCGAGAAGGCAACCCAGCTGGGCGGCAAGGTCGTCACCATGTCCGACTCCAATGGCTATGTCTACGATCCCAACGGCATCGATCTGGCTTACGTCAAGGATCTGAAGGAAGTCCGCCGCGGCCGCATCAAGGAGTATGCCGAGACCCACGAGGGTGCGACCTATGTTGCCGATTGCAGCAAGGTCTGGACTGTCCCCTGCGACATTGCCCTGCCCTGCGCGACCCAGAACGAGATCAACAAGGAGTCCGCTGAGGCTCTGGTCAAGAATGGCTGCACCGTCGTCTGCGAGGGCGCTAACATGCCCAGCACCCCGGAGGCCATCGAGGTCTACCTGTCCAACGGCGTCCTGTACGGACCCGCAAAGGCAGCCAACGCCGGTGGTGTCGCAACCTCCGGTCTGGAGATGAGCCAGAACTCCGAGCGTCTGAGCTGGACCTTCGAAGAGGTCGATGCAAAGCTGAAGGGCATCATGGAGGGCATCTTCCACGCTTCCTATGACGCTTCCGTTGCCGCCGGTTCCGAGGGCAACCTGATGGTCGGTGCAAACTGCGCCGGCTTCTTGAAGGTCGCTACCGCCATGATGGCACAGGGCATCACCTACTAATTGTTCCATAGTATTTTCAAGAGCCGTGTTCGCAAGAGTACGGCTCTTTTTGTGTGTTTGACAAAGTGCGGTGTATCGTTTATAATAAAAGCACAATGATAGACAGGAGGTGCCAAGCATGAATTACACTGTACCGTACAATGGCACATTTTGCAGCAAGAAGAAAATTTTGAAAAAGCGTGTTCCCTCCAAAGAGGCCATGGAGATTCGAAATTATTGCCTGTCGCATCCGCTTTCCGCCTCAAAAAGCACCGATGGTAAGATTGTTTTCAAAATTCAGGGGCCGGGTGAAAAATAAGTCATGAATGTTGTGGAGTACACTCACACGCTCACACCATTAGCACGAAATTTTGATTGCGGCAATCCCTATCTTAATCTGTTTTTACGCAGTCCGGATGCTTTAAACTCCAGCATCGGCAAGACTTATGTTTATCTGACCGAAGCAAACGACTGTATTTTAGGTTATTATAACATCAGTGCCGGTTCTGTGGATCAGCTAGAAAATGGTTTTCGGGTAAAATCCGGCGGCGCAATCCATATCGGTTATTTTGCACTGGATGAGCGTGCGCAGCATCAATTTCAAGGGCAGATGCCTGACGGCACCAATCTTTATCTCGGTGATTATTTATTGATCGAATGTCTTGACCGTATCGAACAAATTCGGGAGGGCTTTGTAGGCGCCGCTGTTGTAACACTGGCCTCTTCTGAAGCCGGTGAGCATCTATACCGCAAACATGACTTCCTTGACCTTGACGACAACTTGACTTTCAGCCTGAGCGAAGGCGAGGGTGAGTGCATTCCATTATATCTCCCGCTCGATTATTAAATTCAGGAGCTGCGTTCGCAAGAGCGCGGCTCTTTTTGTATTTATCCGCTGTCCTGCCCATCCCGGAGATGCGGCCTGTATAAAGCCCCGCCACCCCGTCCATACTGACCACATCAAACGAAGAGAGGGCTTTGAAATGGACGAAGCGATGTTTTGTTTTCAATGCGAACAAGCGGCCAACTGCACGGCCTGTACGGGGAAAGCCGGGGTCTGCGGCAAAAGCGCCGAGACCGCAGCGGCGCAGGACCGGCTGACCGGCGCACTTATCTCCTACGCCGGGCAGCTTGTCGGCGAAGGGCGGGCTCCGGCCCCGGAACAGGCCCTGCTGCTGATGGAAGGGCTGTTCACCACCATCACCAACGTAAACTTTGACCCGCAGACCGTGGACCAACTGACCGAGACCGTCCACGCCGCGTGCCCCGGCATCGGGTTCGACTACGATATGCAGAAGCTCTGGCACGAACCGGACGAAGACATCCGCAGCCTGAAGTCCTTCGTGCTGTTCAGTCTGCGCGGAATGGGGGCCTACAACTACCACGCGCGGGTGCTGGGCCGCATCGACCCGGAGCTGGACCGCTTTTTCTGTGAGGCGCTGCAAGCCATCGGGAGCGAGTGCTCCATCGACGCGCTCTGGGCACTGGTGCAGAAGACCGGCGAGGCCAGCTACCGCTGCATGGAGCTGCTGGACGCCGCCAACACCGGTGCCTTCGGCCAGCCGGAGCCGGTGGAGGTGCCGCTGGTCATCGAGAAAGGGCCTTTCATCGTCATTTCCGGCCACGATCTCTACGATATGAAATGCCTGTTGGAACAGACTGCGGGCAAAGGCATCAACGTGTATACCCACTCGGAGATGCTGCCCGCCCACGGCTACCCGGAGCTGAAGCAACGCTACCCTCATCTGAAGGGCAACTTCGGCACCGCGTGGCAGAACCAGCAGCGGGAGTTTGAGGACATCCCCGCGCCCATCCTGTTCACCACCAACTGCATCATGCCCCTGCGGGCCAGCTACGCCGACCGGGTGTACACCACCTCGGTCGTCTCCTACCCCGGCATCCAGCACATCGGGCCGGAGCGGGATTTCTCACCCCTCATCGCCAAAGCCTTGGAGCTGGGCGGCTACAAGGAAGACACCGCCATGCCCGGCATGAACGGCGGACGCAGCGTCGTGACCGGCTTTGCGCGGAATGCCGTCCTCTCCCACGCGGGCGAGATCGTGGCTGCGGTGCGGGCCGGGCAGATCCGGCACTTCTTCCTTGTGGGCGGCTGCGACGGCACCCGCCCCTCCCGCCGGTACTACACCGAGTTTGCGAAGCTCACCCCGCCGGATACCGTCCTCCTGACACTGGCGTGCGGCAAGTTCCGGCTGAACGATCTCGACCTTGGCACGGTGGCGGGGCTGCCCCGCATCCTCGATGTGGGCCAGTGCAACGACGCCTACAGCGCCATCCAGATCGCGCTGGCGCTGGCCGATGCCTTCCAGTGCAGCGTGAACGACCTGCCCCTTTCCCTCGTGCTCTGCTGGTTCGAGCAGAAAGCCGTCTGCATCCTCATTGCACTGCTGGCGCTGGGCATCCGAAATATCCGGCTCGGCCCCACCCTGCCCGCCTTCCTCTCGCCGGGCGTGGTGAAGGTGCTGCAGGAGAAGTATGGCCTCATGGCTGTGACCACCCCGGAGGAAGACCTGAACGCGATCCTTGGTTCGAAGTGAAATGCTTTCACCTCTCCATCAAACCGCACAAGAAGGACGGAATTTTGGCTTTTACGTTTGGCGCAACTGTCGCTTGAAAATTCTTCAGCGGTCAGTATAATAAGAGGTAACGGAACAAAGGCGTTCCAGATGGGTAGAGTCTGCCCATCTGGGGCGTCTTTTTTGTTTTTCCGTGTTTTGAGGATGCGCTGCGGATGGTGCCGCAGCCGAAGGATTTTCATTTTAGAGAACAAGGATGGGAAAGGCAATGGAAAAATTTACGGAAAACGCCACGCCTCTCGGCCTGTATGATCCCCAGTTCGAGCACGACGCCTGCGGCATCGGCGCGGTGGTGGATATCAAGGGCCGCAAAAGCCACCAGACCGTCAGCGATGCGCTCTCCATCGTGGAGCGTCTGGAGCACCGCGCCGGCAAGGACGCTGAGGGCAAGACCGGCGACGGCGTGGGCATCATGTTACAGATCAGCCACAAGTTCTTCTCCAAGGTCGCCGACGAGATGAACATCTCCTTGGGCAACGAGCGCGAATACGGCGTGGGTATGTTCTTCTTCCCCCAGAACGAGCATCTGCGGGCACAGGCTATGAAGCTGTTCGAGCTGGTCACCCGCAAGGAAGGGCTGGAGTTCCTCGCATGGCGCGAGGTGCCCGTCAACCCCGACGCCGTGGGCCAGAAAGCCCGCGACTGTATGCCCTCCATCTGGCAGTGCTTCATCAAAAAGCCCGCCAAGGTGAGCAAAGGCATCGACTTTGACCGCAAGCTCTATATCATCCGCCGGGTGTTCGAACAAGCCAGCAACGGCACCTATGTGCCCAGCCTGTCCAGCCGCACCATCGTGTACAAGGGGATGTTCCTCGTCCACGACCTGCGCCTGTTCTACCTCGACTTGCAGGACGAGGACTACGAATCCGCCATCGGCATGGTGCACAGCCGTTTTTCGACCAACACCAACCCCAGTTGGATGCGCGCCCACCCCAACCGCTTCATCCTGCACAACGGCGAGATCAACACCATCAAGGGCAACACGGACGCCATGCTGGCCCGCGAGGAGTCCATCTCCAGCCCCATCATGCAGGACGACATGAACAAGATCCTGCCCATCATCAACACCTCCGGCTCCGACTCCGCCATGCTGGACAACGCCTTGGAGTTCATGGTGATGAACGGCATGGACCTGCCGCTGGCCGTCATGATCACCATCCCGGAGCCTTGGGAGAACAACAAGCACATCAGCCAGAAAAAGCGGGATTTCTACCAGTATTACGCCACCATGCTGGAGCCTTGGGACGGCCCGGCGGCCATCCTCTTCTCCGACGGCGACGTGGTAGGCGCGGTGCTGGACCGCAACGGTCTGCGTCCCAGCCGCTACTACATCACCAAGGACGGCCGGATGATCCTCTCCTCCGAGGTAGGCGTGCTGCCCTGTGACCCCGCGGAGATCGAGGTCAAGGATCGGCTCCGCCCCGGCAAGATGCTGCTGGTGGATACCGTCAAGGGCGAAGTGGAGGACGACGAAAACCTGAAGGAATACTACGCCAGCCGCGAACCCTACGGCGAGTGGATCGACCGGAACCTCGTCCAGCTGAAAGACCTGAAGATCCCGAACATCAAGGTGCCGAACTACACCGGCGATGAGCTGACCCGGCTGCAGAAGGTGTTCGGCTACAAATACGAAGAGGTCAAGGAGCTCATCCTGCCCATGGCCCGCCTTGGTGCGGAGCCTTCCGGCGCCATGGGCACCGACACCCCGCTGGCGGTCCTGAGCGGCCAGCACCCGCCGCTGTTCAACTACTTCAAGCAGCGGTTCGCACAGGTGACGAACCCCCCCATCGACGCCATCCGCGAGAAGGTCGTCACCTCCACCAGCGTCTATGTGGGTGCCCACGGCAACCTGCTGGAGGACAAGCCCGAAAACTGCAAGGTGCTCAAGGTCCACAACCCGATCCTGACCTCCACCGATCTGCTCAAGATCAAGCACATGAACGTGCCGGGCTTCAAGGTCGCGACCGTTTCCATCAACTACTATAAGAACACCAGCCTCGAAAAGGCCATCGACCGCGTCTTCCTCGAAGTGGACCGCGCCTACAAGGACGGGGCAAACATCATCATCCTGTCCGACCGCGACATCGACGAGTACCATGTGGCCATCCCCAGTCTGCTGGCGGTGTCCGCGGTGTCCCAGTACCTCATCCGCACCAAGAAAAGCACCGCGCTGGCCCTCATTCTGGAAAGCGCCGAACCCCACGAGGTGCACCACTTCGCCACCCTGCTGGGCTATGGTGCCTGTGCCGTCAACCCCTATCTGGCCCATGAGACCATCGGCCAGCTCATCGATCAGGGTCTGCTGGATAAGGACTACTACGCCGCCGTGGACGACTACAACAAGGCCATCCTCAACGGCATCGTGAAGATCGCCTCCAAGATGGGCATCTCCACGATCCAGAGCTACCAGAGCAGCCAGATCTTCGAGGCTGTCGGCATCTCGAAGGAAGTCATCGACAAATACTTCACCGGCACGGTCAGCCGGGTGGGCGGCATCGACCTTGAGGACATTCAGGCCGACGTCGAGGCTCAGCACAACGCGGCCTTCGACCCGCTGGGACTGGATATCAACATGGAGCTTTCCGACGGCGGTGCTCACAAGTTCCGCAGCGGCAAGGAAGAGCACCTGTTCAACCCCCAGACCATCCACCTGTTCCAGAAAGCGTGCTTCACGGGCGACTACAAGGCCTTCAAGGACTTCACCCGCACCGTGGACAACATGGGCGAGGAGGGCGTGCATCTGCGCAGTCTGCTGGACTTCAACTATGATCCCAACGGCGGCATCCCCATCGAGGAGGTCGAGCCGGTGTCGGCCATCGTCAAGCGGTTCAAGGCCGCAGCCATGAGCTACGGCGCGCTGAGCAGCGAGGCCCACGAGACCATCGCCATCGCACTGAACCGTCTGGGCGGCCGAAGCAACACCGGCGAGGGCGGCGAACCCGAAGAGCGCTACCACAGCGAGAGCAATTCCAAGATCAAGCAGGTGGCCTCTGCCCGCTTCGGCGTCACCAGCAAGTATCTCGTCTCCGCCGAGGAGATCCAGATCAAGCTGGCGCAGGGCGCAAAGCCCGGTGAGGGCGGCAACCTGCCCGGTGCCAAGGTGTATCCGTGGATTGCAAAGACCCGCCACAGCACCACCGGTGTGGGCCTGATCTCTCCCCCGCCCCACCACGACATCTACTCCATCGAGGACTTGGCCGAGCTCATCTATGACCTGAAGAACGCCAATCGCCACGCCAACATCAACGTGAAGCTGGTCAGCGAGGCCGGTGTCGGCACCATTGCCGCCGGTGTTGCCAAGGGCGGCGCACAGGTCATCCTCGTTTCCGGCTACGACGGCGGCACCGGCGCGGCCCCCCGCACCTCCATCAAAAACGCCGGTCTGCCGTGGGAGCTGGGCATTGCCGAGACCCACCAGACCCTGATCCTGAACGGTCTGCGCAGCCGCGTCCGCATCGAGAGCGATTCGAAGCTGCTCTCCGGCCGCGATGTGGCCATCAGCTGTATGCTGGGCGCGGAGGAATTCGGCTTCGGCACTTCCCTGCTGATGTGCGAAGGCTGCGTCATGATGCGGGTCTGCAACCTCGACACCTGCCCCATGGGCATCTGCACCCAGAACCCGGAGCTGCGCAAGCGCTTCAAGGGCAAGCCGGAATACATCATCAACTACCTGACCTTCGTGGCACAGGAGCTGCGGGAGTATATGGCGAAACTCGGCGTCCGCACCATCGACGAACTGGTGGGCCGCACCGACCTGCTCCATGTCAAGCCCAGCACCCCCGGCAGCCGCACGGCCAAGATGAACCTCGACTGCATCCTGCACAACCCCGCCATCCCCAACAGCAACATCCACTTTGTGCCCGCCGACACCTACGACTTCCACCTCGAAAACACCCTCGACATGAAGGTGCTGATGAAGAAGTTCAAGCTGAACAGCAAAACGCCCCAGAGCGTGACGCTGGACGTCTCCAACACCGACCGCGCCTTCGGTGCCATCTTCGGCAGCGAGATCACCCGCAAATACGGCGATTCCCTGCCCGATGATGTCTACACTGCCAACTGCAGCGGTGCGGGCGGCCAGAGCTTCGGTGCGTTCATCCCCCACGGCCTGACCCTGATGCTGACCGGCGACTGCAACGACTACATGGGCAAGGGTCTTTCCGGCGGCAAGATCATCGTCCGCCCGCCGGAGGGCATCCTCTACAAACCCGAAGAGAACATCATCACCGGCAACGTGGCCCTGTACGGTGCCACCAGCGGCAAGGCCTTTGTCTGCGGCGTGGCCGGCGAGCGCTTCTGCGTCCGCAACTCCGGTGCCACCGCCGTTGTCGAAGGCGTGGGCGACCACGGCTGCGAGTATATGACCGGCGGCACCGTCGTCGTCCTCGGCCAGACGGGCAAGAACTTTGCAGCCGGTATGACCGGCGGCATCGCCTACGTGCTGGACGAGAACTGGGATTTCTACCAGCGGGTGAACAAAGAGACCGTCAGCCTTGAACCCGTGGAGCACAAATACGACGTTGCCACCCTGAAAGAACTCATCCGCGAGCACGTGGAAGCCACCGGCTCCCCCCGCGGCAAGGAGATCTTGGAGCATTTCAGCGACTATCTGCCCAAGTTCAAGAAGGTCCTCCCCTACGACTACGACCGGATGCTGCGGGTGATCGCCTCCATGGAGGAGCGCGGCCTCGACGGCGAACAGGCACAGATCGAAGCATTCTACGCTGTGCAGAAGAAGAAGTAAGGAGGGGAACATCATGGGCAAGACCACTGGATTTATGGATTATACGCGCAAGACCAGCAGCGATGTTCCGCCGCTGGAGCGCATCGAAAACTTTAACGAATTTCACATCTGGCTCTCCCGCGAGGAGCAGCAGACACAGGCGGCCCGCTGCATGGACTGCGGCGTTCCCTTCTGTCAGGCGGGCATGATGATCGGCGGCATGGCCTCCGGCTGCCCGCTGAACAACCTGATCCCGGAGTGGAACGACCTGATCTATCAGGGCAAATGGGAGCTGGCGCTCCACCGGCTGCGTGCCACCAACCGCTTCCCGGAGTTCACGAGCCGGGTCTGCCCCGCCCTGTGTGAGGCGGCGTGCACCTGCGGCGACGTGACCGGCAGCAGCGTCACCGTCCGCGAGAACGAACATGCCATCGTGGAAACGGGCTACGCAAAGGGCTGGCTCCACGCCGCCCCGCCCCCCGCCCGCACCGGCAAGAGCGTCGCCGTCATCGGCAGCGGCCCGGCCGGCCTTTCCGTGGCCGAATACCTCAATATCCGAGGCCACGCCGTCACCGTTTTCGAGCGGGCCGACCGGGTGGGCGGCTTGCTGATGTACGGCATCCCCAACATGAAGCTGGACAAATCCGTCATCGAGCGCCGCATCAAAATCATGCAGGCCGAGGGCGTGGAATTCCGCACCAACATGGACATCGGCGGAGCCGTGGCCGCAGAGGACATCCTGAACAGCTACGATGCCGTGGTGCTCTGCTGCGGCGCGAAAAAGGCCCGCGACCTGAATGTTCCCGGCCGGGACGCCAAGGGCGTCCACTTCGCCGTGGATTACCTGACCAGCGTGACCAAGAGCTTGCTGGACAGCCAGTTCGCCGACGGCAGGGCTCTGAGCGCAGCGGGCAAGAATGTCCTCGTCATCGGCGGCGGCGACACCGGCAACGACTGCCAAGGCACCGCCCTGCGGCAGGGCTGTACCGACCTTGTGGCGCTGGAGATGATGCCCCAGCCGCCCAAGGAGCGCGCCGCCTCGAACCCGTGGCCGGAGTGGCCGAAGGTCCTCAAGGTGGACTACGGCCAGACCGAGAGCCTTGCCAAGTTCGGCAAGGACCCCCGCGTGTACCAGACCACCGTGAAAGAGTTTTTGACCGACGATGCCGGAAACCTGACCGGCGCGGTCATTTCCTACCTGAAGCCGGAGCGCGACCCGGAGACCGGCCGCACCAACATGGTGCCCACCGGCGAGGAGTTCACCTACGACTGCCAGCTGGCCCTCATCGCGGCGGGCTTCGTCGGCTGCGAAGCCTATGTAGCCGATGCTTTTGGCGTCCAGCTCACGGGCCGCGGCTGTGTGGACACCGACCACTTCCGCACCAACGTGCAGAAGGTCTTTGCCTGCGGCGACATGCGCCGGGGCCAGAGCCTTGTGGTCTGGGGTCTGCGGGAGGGCCGCGACTGTGCCGCCGAGGTAGACCGCTACCTCATGGGCTACACGAACCTCTGAGCCATCAACCTTACCATCCTCTTTTCCTATCCTAAACAGCAGAAGCGGGAGCCCGTTAAAAGGCTCCCGCTTCTGCTGTTTTTGGGATATTGAAACGATGTGAACGGCTGGTTTGCCGGTTCTTCAATTTTGCGGGGTCTTTGGTTCATTATACCCCATGTTGGTTGTTCCGTTTGGATAAAAAGCGTAAAAAAGAGGGCTGTTGCCGACTCCTTTAGGCACGGCGGAGCCGCGCCTGAGGGAGTTGTGCAACAGCCGCTCGATGAATCCTCAGTTCGTATCATGCACCGTATCATCCGGCGCGGTTTCCTCCGAAGAGGAAGCGCTTTCGCCGCTGCCGGAATCGGAGGCGGCGGGCGGTTCGGTGGTGATCGCCACGCTGGGGTCGGCGGCGATATATACGGTGATGACGCTGCCCACCTCTACGGCGGCTCCGGCTTCCGCGCTGCACGAGACGACACAGCCCGCCGCATAGGAACCATCGTTGACCACCATGAAGCAGCTCGGCATCAGGCCGCGGGCTTCCAGCTCGCTGACGGCTCCCTCCTGCGTGAAGCCGATGACGTCGGGCATCTCCACCATCTGCGGGCCTTTGCTGACCACAAGGCTGATGGTGCCGCCCTTTTCGACCACATCGCCCGCCGCCGGTTCTTGGCGGATGATCTTGCCCTTCTCCACCGTGTCGCTGTACTCCAGCGTCACATAGAAGAGGTAATCGCCCACGTATTTGTGATTGTTGCGCACCTGCGTGTCATAATCCATCCCCACAAAGTCGGGCGTCAGGGTCACCGGCTCGTCCAGCTCGACGCTTTCCGGCTCCGGCACCGACGAGGAGGGCGCTTCCGACGTGTGCAGCCCCTGATTCACCAGCCCCCACACGATGAGCAGGATCAGAATCGCCAACAGGATCAAAATTGCCGCCAGCAGATTGCGCAGACCGAGCAGATGCTGCTTGGAGTCGTTCTCCGGCAGCGTCAGGGACCGGGATTCGGGGCGGGGCAGGTTCCGGGTCAGCTCGGCGGTGTACTCCTGCGAGGTCAGCGCCTTGAAGAGCTGGGGCACGGTCTGGATGCGCTCCACCGGCTTCAGCTTCAGGCCCATCCAGAGCACGTCGGAAAAGTACTCCGGCACGGCGGGGTTCACTGTCCGGGCGCGGGGGTTGGAGTCCGACACCAGCCGCTGCGCCGCCGGGACCGGACTCTGGCCGCAGACCATCCGGTAGACCACCGCCGCAAGGCTGTATTCATCGGTGTAGCGACCCTCAAACTCGGCGGTGGAATACTGCTCCGGGGCCGAGTAACCCTCGTACAGCTGCTCGTGCAAGCCGCTGCCCGCCGTGCGCAGCCCCACCGTCGCGTAGCCGGTCAGCCGGGCGCGGCCGTTTTCCAGCACCCGGATGTTCTCCGGGCAGATGCCCCGGTGCACAAGGCCGACTTGGTGCATGGCGGCCACGCCGTCGAACACCGGCTGCAGCATGGCGCAGACCTGTTCCGACGGCAGCGGACCGGGATGCTGATCCAGCCAGCGGCCCAGCGGCACGCCGCCGGGGTTCTCCATCACGGCGTAGACGGTGTTGTTTTCCTCGAACACGTCCAGCACCGCCTCCAAGCCGTTGGCCGGGGTGATGCGCTGGATGGAACGGTAAAGGTCGGCAAAGTCCATCCGGGTGGTCTTGAACAGCACCTCGCTGCCCAGTTTGGGCCGCAGGGTGGCGTCCATCCCCCGCTCCGCCGCCAGCGTCAGGGGCATATACTCCTTGATGGTCACCCGGAAGCGCCCGACGTTCTCCGCGCCCCGGTACAGGATGCCCTCACCGTCGATCCGTTCGATCTCGCCGACGGTATACCGCCCGCCCAGCACCGTGCCCACCGGCAGACTGCCCGCCGGATTGCGCCCCGCGAACACCCCGCCGCAATGCGGGCAAGCCGCCGCGCGCTCGTGCAGCTGCGAAAGGCAGTAAGGGCAGATGATGGACATGGGAAACCCTCCTTTTGTGGTCGTGTTGTTTTTTATTATAGCACAGTTCCGGGCATAACAAAAGCCCCGCAGCTCGGTTGGAGCGGCAGGGCTTCGTGATTTTTCAGATTCGGTCTCCGCCGATCATTCCGGCAAGTCTTCCTCGTTCTCCAGAGAATGCCAGACGTTCTGGACATCATCGTTGTCCTCCAGAGCGTCGAGCAGCTTGCCCATGAGCTTGAGCTGATCGGGGTCCGTCAGGCGGGTGGTGGTCATGGGGACCATGGCGAGGTCATCGCTCAGGATCTCGTAGCCCTTCTCCTCCATGGCCTTGACCACAGCAGAATAGTTGTCCGGATCGGTGGTGATCTCCGCGGCCTCTTCACCGGCATCGAAATCCTCCGCACCGGCGTCCAGAGCGTCCATCATGGCCTCGTCGGCATCCTTGTCTTCCAGAGAGATGTCGATGACGCCCTTCTGGCTGAACAGGAAGGAGACGCAGCCCATAGCGCCCAGATTGCCGCCGTTCTTGTCGAAGTAGTGGCGCAGGTCGGCAGCGGTACGGTTGCGGTTGTCGGTCAGGGTCTCGACCATGACGGCAACGCCGCCGGGGCCGTAGCCTTCGTAGGTGATTGCCTCGTACTCGGTCTTATCGCCGCCCTCAGCCTTCTTGATGATGCGCTGAATATTATCGTTGGGCACGCTCATGCGCTTTGCCTTGGCGATCAGGTCAGCCAGCTTGCTGTTGGAAGCCGGGTTCGGGCCGCCGGTACGGACGGCGACGCTGATCTCGCGGCCGATCTTGGTAAAGACCTTTGCCTTGGCGCCATCGGTCTTTTCCTTCTTACGCTTGATGTTGTTCCATTTGCTATGTCCAGACATGGGGAACCTCCTAAAGTTTATCGAAAATCTCCGCCTGCGGGCAGACGGGCTGTGGTCGCCCGCTTGTGGCAGCACACAAAATCTAACTCTATTATTGTAGCACAATCCCCAACGGCGTTCAAGCCTTATCCGGGGGATTCTGCACGAAATCGGGCAAAAAAGCGGGGTTTGACGCCTCTTTTACAGCAGCCGCAGGGCTTTGGGGTAGTGGTTTTTGACCCGCCCGGCGGACACTTTGCCGCCGCCGAGGGGGTAGCCGTCCACCGTAACGCAGCACCAGCCGTCCGCCGCAGTGGAGGCCGCCATCTCCCGGCCCGACAGATAGTCGGTCACCCGCGGGTCGGCAAGGGTCAGCTCCTCCCGGTTCGTGCACCGGGCCCCGAAAGCCGTGAAGAGGTGGTGTTCGGGGATGAAGCGGCCCTTCTGCACACTGCCCACGAAGACGCCCGCCCGCAGGACGTGAAGCCCCGTCTGAGGGAAGGGTACCGGCAGCAGCACACCCCCGCCGTGGACGACGGCGGGGCGGTCGGCCAGCGCCGGGAAATACCGGGCGGCAAACTCGTGCCACGCGGCGAGGCTCTGGGCGGGAGAGGCGCTCTCCCCTGCCCCGCTGTCACCGGCCCGGCGGCCCCGCTTGCCCTGCACTTCCTCGCGGAGGACACGGGCGTTTTCCCGGCGGGAAGCACGGGCATCTCTGGATTCCGCGCGGGCGGGCTTGCCCTTGCCCGGCTTCTGCTTTTTGCTCTGCTCCGCAGCTGCCGCCAGCCAGAGCTGCTCTTCGGGCGTGTACTCCCCCGGCGCGGGCAGGGTGCGCGGCGTGCCCGCTTTGACCAGCCGGGCAATGAAATGGCCCTCGCCGCCCTGACAGGGCCAGATGCGGCGCACCTTGCTCACATCCAGCGGCAGACCGCCGGTGCGGTTGGCTTCGCCCGCGCTGCCGAAGCTATAGTCCACACGACCGAACACATCAGCCAGCGCAAACTCCGGATGCCGTGCGAGGAAGGCCGCCACCTGCCCCTCGTCCTCTTCCGGAGCGAATGTACAGGTGGAATAGATCATCTCCCCGCCCGGCGCAAGGAGAGCGGCGGCGTTGTCGAGGATCTGTGCGCCCAGTTCGGCGCACTGCTTCACCAGCGCTTCGCAGTGCTGGGTGACGGCCACAGCTTCCTTTCGGAACATCCCCTCGCCGGAACAGGGAGCATCCACAATAACGCGGTCAAAAAATTCCGGCAGAGCGGCGGCAATGCGGCCCGTATCCTCGTTGAGGACGACCGCATTAGCCACGCCCATCCGTTCCAGATTGCTCTTGAGTACCTCGGCGCGGGCGGCCACGAACTCGTTGCTCACCAGCAGCCCCTGCCCACCCAGCGCGGCGGCAAGCTGGCTGCTTTTGCCGCCGGGAGCCGCGCACAGGTCCAGCACCCGCATCCCCGGCCGGACCCCCAGCAGCGGCGCAGCAGAGGACGCCGACGGCTCCTGCGAGTAGAAGACGCCCGCATGGTGGTAGGGGTGCCGCCCCGGCTTGAAGGCCGCATCTTTCACCACAAAGCCCGCCCTGCAGAAGGGCGACGGCTCCACCGGGAAGTCCGCCTGTGCGGCAAAGGCCTCCGGCGTGGTGCGCAGGGCCGAGACCGTCACGCCGCGGGCAGCGCTCTCGCTGGGGGCGGCGTACAGCGCATCGTACCGCTCGCCCAGCAGCGCACGTTCCCGGTGCTCAAAATATTCCGTAGACATGAACGTTCCTCCCATGTATAAAGCCGCGCGCGGCGGCAAGACTAAGGGGTGTGAGGGGCACGACCTCCCTCGCGAAAGGAGATATTACGATGACCGACCGTACCGAAAACCGTTCCAGCAACCGCACCAACAACTGCAAAAATCAGAGCAAGAATCAGAGCCAGAACCGCACCGAGAATCGGACCGACAACCGCACGGAGAACCGCGCCACCAACGAGCACAAGCACCCCAACCAGTACACCAAGGGTGCCGATGACGAAGACAAGTAACCTCTCTCATTAAGAAAGCCCGCTGCCTTCCCTGCACTGTTTTCCAGTGCGGAAAGCAGCGGGCTTTCGCGTGTTTTATTTCTGATTCGGGTCAAAATCTTCCCAGAGTTTGTCGAATAATTCCTCGACGCGGTCTTTCCGGCCGGTGAGGTACAGCCACCCCAACAGGCACTCGAAGCCGGTGGAGGCGCGGTACTCTTCGGGGGAAGCATGTTTCGACACGCTGGCCTTGCTGGCGTTGCGGCCCCGCTTGAAAACGGCCAGCTCCTCCTCGGTGAAGAGGGGTTCCAGCAGCTGCTCCTCGCGGAATTGTGCCCGCGCAGAGACGTACTTGACCTTTTCGGTGTTCAGCTTCCCGGCTGAGAGCCGATGATGCTGCGCCAAACGGGTGCGGACCAGCAGTTCCAGCACGCTGTCGCCCACAAAAGCCAGCGCCAGCGGGTTGAGCTCGCGGGGGTCGATGGTTTCTTCCTGCATGGTATTTCTCCCTTAGAAGATATAATCGAACTGATAATCGCCGATGAGGATGGTGTCGTTCTCCTGAACGCCCTTGTCCACCAGAGCGGTCAGGATGCCGCTTTCATCCAGCTGGCGCTGGAAGAACTGCAGACTCTCGTAGTCGTCCACATTGCTGCCCGCGAGGATATACTCCAGCCACGGCGCCTCAACGCTCCAGACGTGGGCTTCCATCCGCTTGATGGTAAAGGCGCGGTCGTTCGCCTTGGGTTCGGGCTTCTTGTACTCCGGAGCGAAGACCGGGATGGCCGGGATATCCTTCAGGCGGTTGTAGACCAGACCCGGCAGCTCCCGCACGCCCTGCATGGTGGCGGCAGAGATGGGCACGAAGGTCAGACCCTTGCCCTCGATATAATTCTTGAAGCTTTCGATCTGCTCCTCAGTGGCAAGGTCACACTTGTTGCCCACCACGATCTGCGGACGCTCAGCCAGCGCGGGGCTGAACTTGGCCAGCTCCTCGTTGATCTTCTCGAAGTCCTCGATGGGGTCGCGGCACTCGCTGCCGGAGACATCCACCACATGCAGCAGCAAGCGGCAGCGCTCCACATGGCGCAGGAAGTCATGGCCAAGGCCGATGCCCTCGCTGGCACCCTCGATCAGGCCGGGGATGTCGGCGCAGACGAAGCTGGCGCCTTCGCCCACCGACACGACGCCCAGCGTGGGCACGAGGGTGGTGAAGTGGTAGTTCGCGATCTTGGGCTTGGCCGCGCTGATGGTGGAGATGAGGGTGGACTTGCCCACGTTCGGGAAACCGATCAGGCCCACGTCCGCGATCAGCTTCAGCTCCAGCGTCACCTGAATGTCCTCGCCGGGCATACCGGGCTTGGCGAACTTGGGGATCTGGCGGGTCGGCGTAGCAAAGTGTGCGTTGCCGTAGCCGCCGCGGCCGCCCTTGGCCACGGTAACGGGGGTGTGGTCGGACAGGTCTGCAATGACAAGACCGCTCTCGGCGTCCTTGATGACGGTGCCCAGCGGCACCTTGATGACGAGGTTTTCGGCGTTCTTGCCGTGGCAGAGGCTTGCGCCGCCCTTGCCGCCTTCGTCGGCGGTATACTTGCGCTTGTAGCGGAAGTCCATCAGGGTGGTCAGGTGGTCATCCACCACGAAGATGATGTCGCCGCCGCGGCCGCCGTCGCCACCGTCCGGGCCGCCCGCCGCCACGAATTTCTCGCGGTGAAAGCTCACCGCGCCATCGCCGCCCTTGCCCGCATGGAGCCAGATGGTTGCGATGTCGATAAAGTTGGTTTGTGCTGCCATAGAGCTCCTCCTATGTTTAGCGATTCAACCTCTCCGGCAATGCGAAGCATGGACGGAGAGGTTTATTCCTTTCATCAAAAAGAGCCGGGCCACGAGGGTCCGGCTCTTTGGGTTGCAGTTTTTCAGGCAGAAGTTACTGCTTCACGCTGCACTTCTTGCCGCTCTTGCCCACGCGCTCGAAACGGACAGTGCCGTCAACCAGAGCAAACAGGGTATCATCGCTGCCCTTGCCAACGTTCTCACCCGGCTGAATGTGGGTGCCACGCTGACGAACGAGGATGTTGCCGGCCAGAACGAACTGACCATCTGCACGCTTTGCGCCCAGACGCTGAGCCGCGGAATCACGGCCGTTCTTGGTGCTGCCTACGCCCTTTTTATGTGCCATTGTAATTTCCCTCCTTAGCCGTTGATCGCAGTGATCTCAACCTTGGTATAGGGCTGACGATGGCCCATGCGGCGAGCACTGTGCTTCTTTGCGCGATAGGTGATGATGTTCAGCTTCTTGCCCTTGCCATTCTTGATGACCTTGGCAGAAACGGAAGCGCCCTCAACAACAGGAGCGCCAACCTTGACCGAACCCTCCTCGCCAATAGCGAGAACCTGATCAAACTTCACTTCGGAGTCAGCTTCAACGTCCAGCTTTTCGATGTAGACGATGTCGCCCTGCTCCACGCGGTACTGCTTACCGCCGGTAACAATGATTGCGTACATTTGTTTCATTCCTTTTCGTTGTACTCGCTGGTCGTAAAGGCAGACCCCTACAGGGGCCATTTGCGGCGCCCACACCAAGCGGCTAGAATAGTATAGCAGAAAAGCAAGCTAATTTCAAGGGGTTTTTGCGTATTGCGGCAAAGTTTTTTTCAAGCTCCGCCGTCAATTGCTCAGATTTTTGAGCACCGCTTCCATATTCCGGGCTCCATAGACGATGCGGAGCACCCAAATCATTTTCTTTTCCTTCTCCACCATATAGTATAGAACATAATTTCCAACGACTTTCTTGCGGATTATCATCCTTGGGAGAAAATCATTCACGACCAATGCTCCACTTGCAGGAAAAGCACAGACCTTTTCCATACATTTGTTGATGTCGCCCAGCAGCGTTTTTGCTGCCTCCTCATTATCAAGCTCATTTCGGATGTAGTTTACCGTTTCTCGCACATCCCGCCGTGCACGTTCGGTCAATTGGAAATGATATTCACAGTCCATATTCCCTCCTGATCTCTTCCAGTGCCGTCGGACCATCCACCACGCGGCCCTCATCAACATCTCTCAATCCTTCCATGATGAGTTTTGCCTCTTCCATCTCCTTCATGGTGCGCTCGTAGTACTCGATGTCCATGACCACAAGGCGGCCGTATCCGTTTTTCGTCACAAAGACCGGGCCATTCTCCTCGGCGCAGCGGCGCTCGATCTCCACCGTATTTTTTAGTTCACGCATCGGAATGATCTGCATACATTCACCCTCCCAGATATCTCGCGGCTCTCTTTGTGGCTTTATTATACACCTAAAAAAGCCACAGAGCAAGAGTTGCCTTCCGACTTCTCCGCCCTGCAGCTTCTGTTTTTTCTGTATCAGCGTTTTATTACTGCTGTTGTGCGCTCAGCTCTTCCTTCACCCGCTTATTATAGGCTTCGGTCCGCTCCACAAAGAGCTTCCGGGGCGAGGTGGCCACAAGTTCTTCTTCCTCCAGCCGGAACGCGGGGTCGGCCTTTTTCGCCTTGGCGGCGAGGGTGCGGCCCTCGCTGTTGAGGGCCAGCTTGACCATGAGCGGCTTATCCTTGTATCGCTTGGTCAGGATGACCTCTGCGATGACGCCGCCGACCACGGCCACCGCCGCCACCACCTGCGACACCCGCAGCCCGATGGAGGGCACCAGAAGCAGACTGTCCGTGCGCAGGGCCTCAATCCAGAACCGGCCCGCGCCATACCAGATGAGGTAACGCAGGGCGATGTCGCCCGCAAACTTCCGCTTTTTGATGTACTTCACCAGCAGGAACAGGCCCACGAAGCACCAGATGCTCTCATATAAGAACGTAGGGTGGACCGGCAGGTTCGGGTCGATGACGGTGCCCTTGGGGGCCGTGACCACGCTGCTGAGCAGGTAGTCGTGGGTCGCTTCGCTGTACATACCCCACGGCAGGGTCGTGTTGCAGCCGAATGCCTCCTGATTGAAGAAGTTGCCCCAGCGGCCGCAGCCCTGCCCCATGAGGAAGCCCATGGCCGCAAGGTCGAACATAGGCAGCACCGGCACCTTGCGCCATTTACAGGCAAGGCCGCCGAACAAAAAGCCGCCGATGACGCCGCCGTAGATGGCAAGGCCGCCGTCCCGGATGGCCAGCACGTCCCACAGGCTGCTGTAATTGTAGGGGGACAAGGCCACATAGTAGAGCCGGGCGCAGAGGATTCCCATCACCACGCCGATGAGGATGACATCCACCATCGCGTCGGCGTCCACGCCGAACTCGACGCCATGCCGGAACGCAAACACCAGCGCAAGACACATGCCCACGGCGATGCAGACGCCATACCAATAAATATTGATGCCGCCGATGGAAAAGGCCACGCGGTTCAGCGTGAAACTCAGGCCCAGCGCCGGAAATTGTACCAGATTCGTCATTCTTCGTCCTCCGTCTCTTCGTCATCTGCTTCGGGCAGGTCCGCCGTGCCGTCCGGCTCGATGTACATCATCGCCATCCGGGCGGGCTGTAAGATGTGCTGCAGGGCTGCGTCGGCGTCGTCCGCCGTCAGGGCTGCAAGTGCCTCGATCTGCTGCACCACCGTCTGCCCGGAGAGGGCGAAGTCCGCCATCTGGCTGGCCGAGTCCTCCACGTTTTCGAGGTTTTCAATCAGTTGGCCGTACTTTTCGTTCTTGCAGAGGGTAAAAACCTCCCGGTCGATGCCCTCGCGCCGGACCCGCTCGATCTCGCCCAGCAGCATTTGTTTCACCGTGTCGGGCTCGTCACTCTCGCCGGTGAAGAGGATGCAGCAGCAGCCGTCCACCCGCAGCACTTCCCCACCGAAACCGGGGTTGGTCAGGCCGGAGTCGTACAGGCGGCGGTAGAGCGGCGACATCCCGCCGCAGACGCAGCAAAGGATGAGGTCGTACAGCAGCTCGCTGCGCAGATCATCCGGGGCGAGGGGCGTTTCCTTGAAGCCGAGGCCAAAGCAGGGCTTTGACACCGGCATCCGGATCCGTTTTTCCGTTGCTGCCAGCGTCATGGGTTCCTCGGCCCAGAGCCGCTGCACCCGCTCTTCGGGGCGGAGTTCCATCAGGCCATGGCGTTCGCACGCGGCCAAGATCTGCTCCATGGTAGTATTGCCCGCTGCGGCCAGCACCATATTTCCCGGTGCATAGAACGCCTCGCAGCAGTCATAGAGCATCTTCGGGGTGATCTCAGCAATGCTCTCGCAGGTGCCCGCGATGTCGCTGCGGATGGGGTGGCTGTGGTACAGGCACTCACACAGGCCGGTGATCAGCCGCCAGTCGGCGCTGTCGTCGTACATCTTGATCTCCTGCCCGATGATGCCCTGCTCCTTGGCGATGGTCTGCTCGGTGAAGTAGGGGTGCCCCACCATCCCCAGCAGCACATCGAGGCTTTCGTCCAGCTGCTGCGTGGCGGTGAAGAGGTAACAGGTGCGGTCAAAGCTGGTAAAGGCGTTGGCGTTGGCCCCCGTCTTCGCGAACTTTGCAAAGGCGTCGCCGTCCTGATCCTCGAACATCTTGTGTTCCAGAAAATGCGCCACACCCGCGGGCAGATGCACCTCCCGCCCATTGAGCCGGAAGTCCCGGTCAATGGAGCCGAAGCGGGTGGCATAGATGACATGAGTGCCGGAATACCCCGGCATGGGCCGCACAAGGACGGTCAGGCCGGAGGGCAGGATCTTCCACTGATCCGCGGCGGCATCGGCAAGCGCTTGGCTGCGCAGTTCAGACATCGGCAGTCCCCTCCTCTCTCGTCAACAGATAACTGACCGACAGGCTCAGCTGCCGCAGAACGGCGCGAACGTCCTCTTTGGTCACGGCGCGCAGGGCGGCGCGGGCTTCGTCGGGCGTTTGCAGCCCGCTGCCCCGCAGCACTTCCATATAATACCACGTCTCGATGCCGCCAAGGCTGTCCTCAATGCCCGCCATCCCGCTGAGCAGGGACAGGCGGCAGTCTTCCAGTTCCTCGTCGGTGATGGGCCCGGTGCGCAGGTCGTCCAGCTCCTTCAGGATGGCCGCTTCCGCGCGGGCCGCGTCGGCGTGCTCCACGCCGCTGTTGACAGCCATGCTCCCCGTGAAGCTCTGGAAGCTGGACGCGCAGTAGTAGCACAGGTGATCCCGCTCCCGGACGTTGAGGAAGAGGCGGCTAGTCACGCTGCCGCCGTACAAGGCCATAGCAAGCCGGACCGCCGCCATCTGGTCGGGGCGCATCGGCTCACCGAGGGTGAACAGCATACAGAGCTTGGCCTGTACGGTGTCGAAGCACTCCACCTTCCGGGCTGGTTCCCGCCGGGGCATTGCCATGTTCCCGCACAGGGGGGCCGGGCGGCGTTCCACCGCCGAAAGCTCCCGGAGCAATGCGTCTTTGACCTGCTCCGTCTCCGCTTCTTCGCAGCCAAGGATCAGCAGCTCGATCTGCGCCGTTTCCAGCATCTCCCGGTAGGCGGCGGTCAGGGCCTCCGGCGTCAGGGCGTCCACCTCTTCCAGATAGCCCTCCTGCCGGATGCCGGCGGGGCTGTCGCCGAAGAATTCCCGGTTGGCCTGACGCTGGCAGTAGATGCGCTTTTCGTTCACTTCGTCTTCCAGCGCTTTGCGGAGCATCTGCTTTTCGATGCCGACCGCCTCCGGGTCGAAGACACCGCCCACAAAGGCGGGGTGAAAGGCCGTGCCCAGCGCCAGCCCAGCGTATTCGCGGGTCAGCGGTTCCCCTTCCAGCGCAAAGCGGTCCTTGATGCCGGTGGCGCTGACACAGAGGTTGTGGTTCGCGCCGAAGGGCCGGGCGTCCACGGTCAGATCCGCCCCATAGAGGCGGGCCAGCGTTTTGGTCATCTGGGTCATGTCGGGGCAGTCCGCATAGCCGCGCTCCATCACCAACGGCAGCAGTGCGTGGGCGGTAGCCGTCTCCCGCTTGGCCGGGAAGGCGAAGTGGATGCTGATGCGGCAGCGGTTGAATTTAGGCGCCGGGTCCCACAGCAGATGGACGCCGGGCGCGATCTCGGTTCGTTTCAATGGTTTCTCCTTCGATTTTTTGCAAATTTATTGTTTTGCGCGTTCCAGCGCGAGGAATTCTTCCAAGGAAAGGCCGCTTTCGCGGATGGCGCGGGCGTTCTCGACCCCCACATACCGCCAGTGCCACGGTGCATAGACCATGCCGGTGGCACTCTGGCGCTCCTCCGGCCAGCGGAGGATGAAGCCATAGTCCGCGGCATACGCGGTCAGCCACTCGTAGGCGCGGGTCTCGGCAAAAGCCTCCGAGCGCTCCGTGCAGTCCGGCGAGAGGATATCGGCGCAGTAGCCGGTCCCCTGCTCGCTGGTGCCTGCCGTGGGCTGCAGCGACGCAGCGTACGCCGCTGCCGTCTCGGCGGTAAGGCGGCTGTTCTCGGTCTGATAGGCCGTCAGCCGGGCTTCATACGCGGCGGTGCGGGTGTCGGCATCCTGCCAGCCCGTAACAAGGTTCAGCTCCACACCGGCGGCCTGTGCGGCCTCGGCCATGCTGCGGTAAGCCGCAGCGGCCTCCGTTTCCAGTTGTTCACCGGTGGCGTCGTCCGCCACGGCCAGCTCCGGGGCCGGTTCGCTTTCCAGCGGGAGGTTGGCGTTCACCACCACCAAGCGGGCGTCGTCCGTGTCGCACATATATCCGTCGGCGCTGTAAGCCCGCGCCGCAAAGGGCACCGGCCCCGCGATAAGGGCGTGGGCTTTCGGCAGCAGCCACAGGATGCCGGTGGCCATCAGCGCCACGGCCCCGCCGCACGCAGCCAGAAACAGCACCCAGTTCCGCGCCAGCCGCAGACATTTGCGGATCTTCCACTCCCGGTACGACATCCGTTTGGCCGGGGTTCTTTGTTGGTTCATGTAAGGTTCCTCACTCTTCGCTTTACTCAATCCTGCGGATTTCACTGTGTTTTATTATACACTTCTTTTGAAAAGGTGTAAACGCCGGGAGGTGTAAAAAAACTGTGTCAAACGCAAACGGCATCGTTTTCCTTGCAAAAAGCGCGTAGACATGGTATTATAATCTTGAAAGCAAAAAAGGAGAATCGCCATGGACAACGAACGAATGATCCGCTTTACCATGGGTGGTATGGCATTCGAATACGATGAACAGAAAAATCGGATCAATCTCCAAAAACACGGCATCTCGTTCAAAAGTGCCGCTCGTGTATTCTTTGATTACGACCGCATTGAATTTTTTGATGATGAACACAGCAACGATGAAAACCGCTATGACACCATCGGAGACACCTCCGCCGGAATGGTCGGCCACGAAATCGGGAACGCTTTGATAGGCCAGATCAACGAGATCTTATTTGTCGTCTACACCGAGCGAATCCATACAGATGCCAACGGAAAAGAAACCGATGTCACCCGTTTGATCTCCGCACGGTTAGCAACCAGCTTTGAAAGGGGGCTTTACTATGGTAAACATGAATAATATCCCGCTGGAATTGCAGAACGAATTAGCTTTTACGCAGGAAGAACTCGCCGAGTTGGAACGCGCCAAGAAAATGCCCATCACCTTCGACGCCGACTGTCCCGAAACAACGCCGGAGCGTGCTTTGAAATTCCGCCGCGTCAATCCGCCGCGCAAACGCGCCAACATGGCTTAATTTCCCCCGACGGAAAAGAGCGCCAGCTTGATGCTGACGCTCTTTTTGTATGATATCGCTACTCTTCCCGTGCCTTTTGGCCGCGGATATCCTTGCCCACGAACAGGCAGGGCACAAAGGAGGAAAGGCGGCTGGAAATTTTTTCGGTGTAGAGTTTCTCCAGCAGCGCCCCGTCCGTGATGTTCGTCGTGACGATGGTGGGCAGATGCGCACCGAGGCGGTTGTTCAGCAGACTGTACAGGGTGCTGAGGAAGAAACTGGAGTTGAATTCCGTGCCCAGATCATCGAGGATGAGCAGGTCTGCCCCGGCTGCCGTTTGCAGCAGGGTTTCTTCCTCCCCGGAGGGGTCTGAGCCGAAGTGCAGCGCTTCCAGTTTGGCAAAAAAATCGGGGCTGGAAACATAGATCACGTCCATGTCCTTCGCCAGCACGATGCCCGCAATGGCAAGGGCCGCATGGGTCTTGCCAAGGCCCGCATTGCCGAACAGCATCAGACTTTCGCTGCTGCGGTCAAATTCTTCTGCGTAGGCACGCAGTTCTTCCAGAAGTTCCCCCATGTACGTCCGGACCGGCTCCCCCAGCTTCTCGTCCATTGTGTTGGGGTAGTAGCGCAGCTCCATCGTGTCGAAGCTGGAAACGGACAGGCTGGACAGCTTCTCGATCTCCTCGCGGCGGAGTTTCTGCATCAGTTTGTGGATGCACTCGCAGGTGTGCCCCTCAAAGGAACCGGTATCCTGACACTTTTTGCAGGTGAAATGCGGCTCCAGCGCATCGGCCGGGCGGCCGCTGGACGCCAAGAGCGCGGCAAGCTCCTGTTTGGCCTTGGTCAGCGCAGCGGCCGCAGCGGTGCGGTCCCCGCCGGAGGCTCCGGTCAGCGCACACCGCACGCCCCGCACCCGCACCTCTTCTTCAGCGTGGCGGAGGGCCGGGATGGCCGCTTCCGCCTCGGCGCGGGCATCCTCGGCGTTGGCGCGGGCGGCCTGCCGCCGCAGTGCCACGGTGCGCATTGCCTCCTGATACAGTTCACGTTTGGTACGCATAGTTTCTCCTTATTGCGATGTCTCGTCCGATTTTTTTCGCAGCGAACGGCGGCGGACGGCGTTTTTGAGGAAATCGTTCCCACTGGGCGTTTCGCGGTCCACCCGGATGTTCCGGCTGGCCCCCGCCCCGGCCACCGGCCCGCGCACATCGTGGACGGTGCGCAGACCTTTGGCGTTCCACGTTTTGAGGATGCTGTTCCAGTACCACAAATCGCGCTTGGGGCCCGCTTGCACGGCCGCCTCTTGCACCATGGCGTCGTCGTAGCCGTACACCTCGTACCAGCGGGCAATGGCTTTCCGCCCGCCGAGGGTCAGCTCGCTCTCTGCAATGCCCAGCAGCCCGCTGACATACTGTTCGCGCTGGGCACGAAGGGCCAGCAACTGCAGATGCGTGTCCGCCTGTTCGCCGGTCTCCACGCCCTCGGCGCGCCAGACTTTCAGCTCGTGGCTGACCGCGCCCATGGTCCGCTTGCCCTTGCTGGCGACATAGGCCACGCAGAGCATGACCGTCTCCGGCGCGAACCCGTCGATGATGTACAGGTTGACCAGCTTTTCCATCTCGCTGTGGGTCAGCGGGCGGGCAAACCCCGCCTGTGCGCAGTCGATGAGGCTGGAGATCATCGGGTCGGTGCGGGATGCCGCCGCGATCTCGGCCCACGTCATTGGGGCCGGGGCGCTAGGCTCTTCGCCGGGGGCCGCATTCTCCTCATAGCGCTCCAGCAGCCCGGCACCGGCCCAGAAGGCCAGCGCGCTCTCGGCGGTCATCTTGCTGCGCAGTTTGAGGTCCGCGCAGATCTTCTCCGGGTCGGTGACGCCGGTGGCCAGCACATACAGCGCCACCCGCACATTGTATTCCTCCGCGATGCCCAGCTTCGCGAACACGAGCTGCGGCACGGCGATGGCATCGCCCTTCTGCTCTTTTAAGCGGTAGATCATTCGGCTTTGCCCTCCTCCGGCTCTGCGGGCGGGGCCCACGGCTCACAATCGAGGATGGAGGGGAGGTTTTTCCAACGGTCCGGCTCGGCGTTGTAGGCTTCCTCCAAGCACTGAGCGGCGGCGGCGCGGCCCTCGTCGCTCAGTGGGAACTCCTCGTGGCGGCGCAGGGCAGGATCGGTCTTGTCCAGCGCCCACGGATCAGGCCAGATGTCCACTGCAAGGATGGCCTCTTCTTTTTCAGCCCCCTCCCCGCCTTCCGGGTCCGGCACGGTGCGCTTCGTCGGCGTGAGCAGATAGCGCATCCCGGCCTCGTTGCCGCTGTAAAGATTTTTGCACTTGAAGTAGTGCAGCAATGGCACAAAGATCATGTTGCGTCCTTTCCAACAATACAGATACTATCATTATAAAGCAAGCGGCGCAAAATGCAAGTTTTTTTGCCCGCCGACAAAACCTTCCACAAAAAACAGTTGACAAATCCGCCCGCCTTTGCTACACTAATAGCGCACTTGCAGGGTTAGCTCATCCGGTAGAGCGACTGCTTCCCAAGCAGTAGGCGGCGGGTTCGAGTCCCGTATCCTGCTCCAAGTGAAAAGCCACGATGAAGCGTCAAGGACGACGGTTTTATCGTGGCTTTTTTATTTCGTCCTGTGCCGTGTTTCGGTTAGAATGTGCCTTATTTGTGCCTTATTCAAATCGAAATGCCTTGCTGTGTGCCTTACAATGCGCCTTGCTTCTGATGCCCGGCGGGGCCTGTGGTCGGCTTCCAGTGCGGGCCGCTGCCCGGTGTGGCTCCTGTTGGGCGTGGGCTGTGGTCGTGCTGGTGATGCTCTCTGTTTAATCTGTGGATGATTTTCCCGGCGGAACGCGGATGCAGCGGGCAACGTGGGCGACGGTCTGACTCTATCAAAAAAATTCTCGTTCTTTGTGCCACCTCTGGAAAAGCATGATATAATAAAGCCACTAGGCTAAAACGAATTTCTCCTTATTTCCGACAATGTTCCTTTGCCACTGCCCGCACGCTGCTCCAATCAGCTTGCGGGCGCTTTTTGTTTTTGGGGGTGCAGCAAGATGACACGAGAGCAGAAGAAGGCCGTGCGGCGAGGGCTGCGGGCATACGGAAAAGCGCTTGAAACCGGTACACCAGACGACGCGCCGCCGGGCTGGGCGGAGATCGTCGAGCGTACAACCGGTTATTATTCCCGCCATGATCGAACCTGTGCGGAGCTGCTGCGACTTCGATATCTGGAACGAAAGACCGAAGAAGAAACCGTTGACGCGCTGTTCGTGAGCCGCTCCACCTACTACCGGAAAGAACTTGACGCCTTGTCAACCGTGGCCGTGTACGCTGCTGCGGCTGGGATCCTCACGGGATAATCCCCCCGCCGGGCCGATGCCGTTCCATCACGCAAACAAAAAGCCTGTCCGGCTTGATAGTCGGGCGGGCTTTCGTGCTGCATGGGGGTGTGGCGGTGTGCTGGTGGCTGTACTGCGTCCTGATCTGGGCCGTGGGCGGTGTGGTTTGTCGCTTGCCGGGGATGGATTCCGCCGGGGCGGTCTGGGTGTGTGCGTGGCTGCATCAGCTTCCAGCGTGGGCGGGGCGGCTTCATTCAGGCAACAGCCCACAGCTTGACCATGCTGCCGTCTGCGTTGAACAGCACCCGGCGGCGCTCGTCGGTGTCAAGGCTGCGGCACTCCACAATACAGGGCGCGTGATGGGCTGCGGCATAATTCCGGGCGACGTTCAGGGCCTGACGCATGAGGGCGGATTCTCCAACAGCTTCACCGTTGACGGTGTACAGGGTGTAAATAAACATGGCTGTTCTCCTTTGTGCTGGCTGGGTGTGTGTCTAGGTGCTGGCGATGATCGCGGGGCGATCTGTACCAGTGCCCGGCTGCGGACGGTCACTTGAAAAGCGGGGCAATGTCATATGGGCTGTAATCGCTCAGGCGGTCAATAACAGAATGACGGCTCCCGCTGCCGCCGTGGTGAACTGTCCACGGGCTGTTGTCGGTTACCATCAGGGAATAACCAGAAACCTTCAGCCCGGCGGCGAGGCGGTTCAGAGTATCAAGGTGGACTTTGCGGGCGGTGCGCAGGGGTTCCAGTTCCGCCGGGTCGATACCTGACGCCTGTTGCACGGCCGATAGGGTGGTTTTCTGCTCGCAAAGAAGCTGCGTGAGGATAAAGGGGTCAACTCGTAGGCGGCTCTTCTGTCCGCCGGGCTTGCGTTTCTTCATGGTATATCGTTCCTTTCCGTGTGCAATGGGTGTGATTTGCGAAAGTTCGCACCTGATAAAAACCGCTGTCGCGCGCGATAAACGCGCGTGCGAAGCATTGCAAAGACTTCCGTGTTGTGGTATAATAATCTGGGATAGCAGATGCACGAGTTTCAGCACTCCGCATTCTGAGTTTAGAGGTTTTCGGCTTCATCCGAGCATTGACGGGCACGGGTGATGGGCCGGGAACCTCTTTTCTTTTTGCCCGGTTACTTGCCCTTGGCTTGTAGCCACGAGAAGCGCACCACGTTCTTTGCATACACACCCGTTGCGGCAAGGTCTACGGCGTAGGTGAGAATTTTGTGCTGTCCTTCTTCATTGAGCCGCCGGAATGCGGCAGTAAGAGCGAGGGCGGCGGCTTCTTCCGAGGGGGCCGGGGGCGGTGCTGCGGGATTCCTGTTCATGGTGGTTCACTCTCCCGCGCTGGTTGCGGCGCGGCCTTTCTGTTTGCGGGCGGGTTTCGGCTGCTGGTTCTGCCGTTCTGCAAGGCCCTGCCGGTAGAACAGAACCCCGCCGGGGGCTTGCGGATTCTCTCCCATGTCTGCGGATACCGCAAAGCGGGCGTTATTTTCGCGGTTCTGGGATTCAGGTAAGGAAGATATATCCCCGGCGGCGTTCAAGCCGTCTGCGGGGCTGCCGGACGTCTCTGCGGGGCTTTCGGCGGCTTCGCGGACGTTCTCCAATTCCAGTGCGGCCCCATCGGTCAACAGGTGACAGGCCATAAGGGCGGCAGCTATGAGGTCGTAATTCTCCATGTACCACGCGCCCACGGCCCTGTAATACACGGCCTGTGCGCCGGGGTCTGATGGGTCTGAGAGGATGCAGGGACGGCGTAAGAACAGGTTGTGCAGGGCTTCGGCAAGGCTCCCGGCGGTTTCGGCATACTGCTGGGCAGTGTTCAGGGATGGAACGGGGATGGGATAGCATTGCATTGTGAATCACTCCTTTGTGCTGTGATGGGGTACGGGCGTGGTGAATGCCGCCGGGGATTCTTCCGGTGGGTGTTGCGGTGCGGGCTGGGTGGTGATTTCCTGCCCGGCGGGGCCGATGTCTGGCTGATCGTAGGCATGAGCACCGGACGGTTGCGGGGGCTGTACTGTTTCCAGCGTGGGCGCGGCGCTCTGGTCTGCACCGTGGGCCGGGGGCTGCGCGGTGGTGTGCTGCGCTGCCTGTTCCAGCTCTTTTAATCGCTGCTTGCGTAACTCTTCCGTGCCATCGTAACCGGGCAATCTGCCGCTGTCCGGTAGGCTCTGAAAGACCGGCCCCGCCGGGCTTGTCCCCTTCCGCGCTTGGCGCGTTCTCCTTTTTCCTTTACCTTCTCCTTTTTCTTTCTCCTTTTCCTTATCCTCAGATATATTCTTGAGGGAAACGGAACCAGTGGTTATGTCATTCTCGAAACCAGTGGTTTTTTGTGGTCTGCCACCTTTTGACCCATCTTCGTACTTTTTATTGTTGGAATCAATCAAAGGTTTCGCAAACTCCCAACATATTGCAGCACTATGGGGCAAGGAAGTTTCTTGACCAGTGAACGCATACAGTGAAAGCGCATCATAAAATGCGAGCCTTTCACGCGGTTTTAGCTTACTTCCTCCGCTCCAAAACGACCGATAGAACAAAAAACTTTTACGTTCTTCCATGTGTTCCCCCTCAATTCATCAAGGGTACGCCCGGCGGACGCTGGGTCCTGCGGGGGTCTGCTCCGCCGGGGCGGGGTCGCCCTGCTCGAAGTAGTCGGCCAGCGTGTCAAGGTTGACCAGCAGGGCACGACCGTGCATCACATAACGGACTTTACCCGCCTTGCACAGAAGGCGGATGTAGTTCGGCGTGACACCGTACAGCTCGGCGGCTTTCTTTGTGCTGCCCATGTTCGGAATACGGGGATAGCTGATGCACTCGCCCATGGTCAGACCTCCTTCCCGGATTCTTCCAACAGGGTTTCCACGGGGACACCCAGAGCGCGGCAGACGATGCCCATTGTGCGGGGCTTGACGCTGCGGCCATAGATCACGTTCTTCACGCTGGATTCCGGGATGTCGGCCTTTTGTGTGAGGTCGTGCAGATTCATACAGGCATTTGCCATTGCGATACGGCAGGCGGTTTTATTGGCTCTCATTCATGCATCTTCCTTTCCGAGGTTGATTTCAACCTCTACAAACAATATAGCAGATTGTTTTCAATCTGTCAACAGCTTTTTGAGGTCTATTTCAACCTGTACAAACACGCCTAGCCGTGATATACTAAAGAAAAAGGGGGTGCCAGAATGGGCCAGAATGAAAACAGTTCGGCAGTTGGCGAAAGAATCAAACACTTCAGAGAGAAACGCGGGCTCACACAAAAAGAACTTGGCGAGAAGTGCGGGATAGATGCAGCCAACATTCGCAAGTATGAAAGCGGGAAACAGAATCCAAAGCTTGCAACGCTGAATAAGATCGCGGATGCGCTGGGCGTTACGGCCTTGGATTTGACGGACTTTATGTTTGTTGGACAAGAGGGAACGCCCCTTGCATCAATACTAAAGCCCGGTGAACACGCCAGTCTAGAAGAATGGGAACGATATAAACGCTATGCCGAAAGCAAAGCCCGGCTGTTGGAACTGCTGTGCGTGGAGCGGGAACAGGAACAGAAGTTGCTTGACCAGATGATAGACGACTTCCAGCACCTGAACGATGAAGGCCAGACAAAAGCAGCGGAACGTGTGCGGGAGCTTACCGAGATATCCCGATACAGGAATGACCGGGCCTATGCGCTCGACCAGTACAAGGCCAAATATACGGCACCGGATGCCGCCGGGTCTGCTGCGGATAATGCAGCCGAGGACGACCCGAAAGAATAACCACCCGGCGGGATGCCCTCACCCCCTGACACAGAAAGCGTGAAGCCATGGCAAAGATCATAAAGCGGACGAAGAAGGACGGCTCTTGCTCCTACTGCATCCGGGTTTCCAACGGCTACGACCGGCGGGGCCGTCAAGTGATGGTAAACCGGACGTTTACCCCGCCGCCGGGCATGACTGGGAAGAAGCTGGAGAAGGAGTTGCAGCGTCAGGCGGAAGCTTTTGAACAGGAAGTTCATGCCGGTATAATGCTGGATGCGTCCATGAAGGTGGACGACCTGATAGAACGATGGTTCACCGAGTACGCGGAAAAGAAGCTCAAGCCCAAGACGGTTTACAACTACCGGCGTTTGGTGCCGCGTATCTCCGCCGGGCTAGGTCAACTGAAAGTGTGCCAAGTGAAACCGGCTCACCTCATGGCCTTTTATTCGAACCTAGAAGAACAGGGCGTGCGGGAAGATAGCACCTATACCGCGTCCCCTGCCCTGCTGGCTCTTCTTCCCTACGGCAAGCGAGGCCCTGTGCAGAAGGCGGCGGGAATCGGCGAACGTACCATGACCCGCCTTTGTGCGGGTGCCGAGGTGACGCGCCGAACTTCGGCCAAATTGGCTGAAGCTGTCGGCCTTCCTCTTTCGAAGGCATTCACCGAGCACAGCAAGGCGGGCGGAAAGCTCAACGGAAACACGGTGCAGCACTATCACCGGCTATTGTCTGCCGTCTTCACGAAGGCTGTTCAATGGGGCCTTGTGCCTGAAAATCCATGCAAACGCGCGGAACCCCCAAAAGGCGAAGAAACAGATGTGCAAGTCCTCGAAGAAAAAGACGTGGCCCGGCTGCTGGAAGCTCTACAGGATGCACCGGCACAATTCAGCGTCATCACACAGTTGGCCTTGCTCACCGGTGCCCGGCGGGGCGAGCTGTGCGCGCTGCGGTGGTCTGATATCGATATGGACACGGAAATGCTCACCATAAGCCGCACACTGCAAACCATACCGGGCCATGGACAAGTATTCAATTCGCCCAAAACAAAGAACTCCCGGCGGTGTATCAAGATCACGCCGGATTGCGTGCAGCTCTTACAGGAATACCGCCAGCACCAGAAGGCCGAACGATTCAAGATGGGGTCTGAATGGCTCCGCCGGGTGGATATCTCCGGGAATACGGTGGAAAACGATCTCCTATTCACGCGCTGGAACGGTGCCCCCATCGACCCCGACGACGTAACAACATGGTTCGGGCGCTTTCTTGCGGCGCATGACCTTCCGCCGGTACACTTCCACAGCTTGCGGCACACAAACGCCAGCTTGCTGATAGCTGCCCATGTGCCTGTCACAACCGTGTCGGGCCGTCTGGGGCACGCCAAGACCAGCACCACCACCGACATCTATGCCGGGTTCATCCGGTCGGCGGATGCAGCGGCAGCGGATGCTCTCGCCAGTATCTTCGACCATATCCGGGAAGAAAACCACGCATAAAAGCCAGCAGCCCACAGGGGGCGGGGATGATTCCGCCGGGCCTGTGAGCTGCTTTCTCTATGAGATTGTTGTGTGCTGTCCGGTTTATCGGACGCAAGGCGCACCAGAATGTGCCTTATTTTTGCCTTATTGCACTCTTCTCCAACAGAATCGTTTCGCACTTACTCGTGTAAAAGTAACGATAAATCTATACAAAACATGCTTTACTCATTCCTAGCATTTCTTATTCTCGCCTGTTCCCAAGCAGTAGGCGGCGGGTTCGAGTCCCGTATCCTGCTCCAAGTGAAAAGCCCGTCCAGTGATATGCTGGGCGGGCTTTTTGTCGTTCTTGCGTGAACTTTCTTCCAGCCAAAGTTTCCCGGCAAGAAGATCTTTTCACTCCGTCCTCGTCTTGATTTCCACCGTTCTTCCACCAAGGTTTTCATAGATGCGGTGGGAGACGGAGAGGACGGTGCGGCCCGCGGAGGCGCGGCGGAGGGCTTCCAGCACGCGGGCCTCGGTCTCGGCGTCGAGGTTGGCGGTGATCTCGTCCAGCAGCAGCACTGCCGGGTCGGCGGCGACGGCGCGGGCGATGGACAAAAGCTGCCACTCGCCCTGCGAGAACATGCCGTCGGTGCACGGGGTGCCGTAGCCCTGTGGCAGGGTCCGGATGGCTCCGTCGATGCCCGCCAGAACGGCGGCACGCTTTGCCATCTCTTCCGTGATCTGCGGGTCGCCGAGGGTGATCTGCTCCAGCACCGTGCCCGGTACACGGGCAAAATGCTGTTCCACACAGCCGATGCAGGTGCGGCGCTCCCGGTCGGTGATGGCTGCCACCGGCACGCCGCCGATGGTCACCGTGCCCTCCTGCGGCGGGTAAAGGCCCAGCAGGAGCTTGAATACCGTGCTCTTGCCCGCGCCTGTCCGGCCGATGAGGGTGATCTGCTCGCCCTGTTTGACCGTCATGGAGAGATCGTGCAGGACTTCTTTTTCGCCGTAGCCGAAGGTCACATGGGAGAGCTCCACATCCCCCCGCCCGGCGCTGGGCTGCGCGGCGGGGGCAGTGCGCTCCGGCTGGCCGAGGAAGGCATCGATCCGCTCAACGCCCGCCATGGCCGACTGGATGGTCTGGATCTCCATGCCGAGGCTCTCGATGGGGGCGAAGATGCGGGAAATGTAGTTGATGACGGCCACCGAGGTGCCCACCGACATGCCGAAGAAGGTCAGGACCGTCGGATTGCCGGAGGCGGACAGGAGCATGACAATGCCCACCACCACGGCGTTCAGCACCAGCACCACCGGCGAATAGAGGGCGTCGTAGAAGTTGGTGCGCTCCATGGCGGCGTAGCCGGCCCCGATGCAGCGGTCATACCGGCGCTCCCTGTAGTCCTCCAGCCCCAGCGCCCGGATGGTGCGGATGTTGTGCAGCGTCTCCGGCACCTGACCGGAAACAGCGGCCACGGCCCGGCGGTTGTCCAGCTGGGCGGCCAGCATCCGCTTCTGCACATGGCGGGTGAACACCGCGAACAACGGCAGCACCAGCAGCAGGATCACCGCAAGGCCGGAGTTCTTCACGGCGATGACCGCGAGGATCGAGAGGATGCGGCACGCATCTGCCACCATGCTGATGATGCCGGAGGTGAACAGCGCTTCCACAGTGTCCACATCGCCCGAAAAGCGGGCCGCCACCTCGCCGGGGTTCTGGGCCGCCAGCGTGCTGGCGGGCAGCCGGGTCAGCTTCCGGGACATCTCCGAGCGGAGGGCGTGGGTCATTTTCTGGCCGAAGAGGACCAGCAGACTTTCCTGCGCCGAGGAGAACCCGCCCTCCAGTGCAAGGCTGCCGAAGTAGGCCACCACAGCCCAGAACGTCAGCGGGAGGCCGGCGGTGAGCTGGTCGATGACGCGGGCCAGCAGCAGCGGCGGCAGCAACGACGCCGCCACCGACGCCGCCACGCAGAGCAGCGTGCCCGCCGTGAGGAGCGGATGGGACGCAGCCGCCATCCGAATGGCCGTGAACACGCCATTTTTGCAGTCGGTCTTCATGCTCCCTCGCCTCCTTTCTGGCTGGTCTGGCTTTCGTAGAGCTGGAGGTAGACCGGCTCCGCAGCCATCAGCTCGGCGTGGGTGCCGACGGTGGTCTTGCCGCCGTCCATGAAGATCACCTGCTGCATCTGAGGGAAGTGGTACAGCCGGTGGGAGATCAGGAACACGACCTTATCTTTGGCGTACTCCTGCAAATTTCGGAAGACGATGTCCTCGGTATTGCGGTCCAGCGCGGAGAAGGGGTCGTCGAGGACCAGCACCGGGCGCCCATGAGCCAGCGTCCGTGCCAGCGCCAGCCGCTGCGCCTGACCGCCCGAAAGGCGGGTGCCGCCGGGGCCGATGACAGTCTCCAGCCCCTGCTCCATCCGGCGCACCTCGTCGTCCAGCGCAGCCTCAGCCAGATAGGGTTCAGCCTCCTGTTCGCTGCCGCAGAGGACGTTGTTCTGCACCGTATCGGCGCTCAGCTCCGGGTCATGGCCCAGATAGCCGACGGTGGCGGAGATCTGCCGGGGCGTCAGTGCGGAGAACTCGGTCCCGCCGAACCGGGCCGAGCCGCCGTAGGGAGCCTCACAGAGGAAAACACGGCCCAGCGTCGATTTGCCACAGGCCACCGGGCCGGTGATGCCGATGATATCGCCGGGGCGGGCCGTCAGGCTCAGGCCGGTGAAGACAGGCTCCCCGCCATAGGCAAAGGAGAGGTTTTCCAGCGTCACATCCGCCGGTTCCGGGATGCGGAGAGGAGCCAGCTGTTCCGGCTGCTTCATCAGGGGCTTGATCCGCGTCCACGAGACTTCGGCCTTCTGCACCGCGTTGAAGAGCTTGGCCGCCTTGGAGGACTTGACCACCAGTTTGGTGAAGCAGGACAGGAAGGTGGTAAAGGCCGCGATGTCCCACACGCTCCACCCGGTGCCGAGGACGTTCTTGGCGCCGAACCAGAGGATGAAGAGCACGCCCGCCTCCGACGCGGCCAGATAGAGGGGCGGCAGGGCCGACTGCCAGACGTTGCTGCGGACGGCGGTCTTTTCGTAGGTGTTCAGGGCGTCCTCGTATTTTTCCGCGCGGGCGTCCTCGCAGCCGTAGATGCGGTAAGTGACCGCGTTCTGGGCGCGATCCAGCGTGGCGGCGCTCAGGGCACCGGCCGCCTTTTTATAGGCCGCTCCGGCGCGCTGCACCGGCTTTTTCATCCACGCGGCGCAGACGTAGGATACCGGCGTGAAGAGCAGGCTGAGCAGGGCCAGCCGCCAATCGTACACCAGCAGCATGACCGCATAGCCCACCAGCGCCACGCCGGTGTCGAAGACCTCGGTGGTAAATTTCCGCATTCCCTCCACGCAGTCGTCCACGTCGGAGATGGCTTTGGTCATCAGCTCACCGGCCCCCTCTTTTTCGAGGGCGGCGCGGCTCTGGCGCACCAGATTGGCGTAGAGGATGCCCTTCATCCGGCGGTCGATGTTGTTGGCGAACCGGCGGACGTAGAACCGCTTGACGAACCGCGCCGCCTGCACCAGCAAAGTGACGAGGATGTAGGCCGGCACCAGCACCGCCATCTTTGCCGCAGTCTCGCTGCCGCCGAGGATGTCGGCAAGGCACTGGGCCAGACGGCCCTCGAACCACGGCGTCGCCAGCAGACCGATGTTATACAAAAGGCCCGAAAGGGTCACGAAGGCCAGCGGCAGCCACTCCAGCCGGAAGTAGGAAAGAACCCGGTCAGGGCAGAAGTTTTTCTTAAGGTTCATCGGTGGTCTCCCCTTCTGCTGCGTTCCGGAAGTGCGGGAAGCCCGCCCGGCTCCCGGTCTTGGAGACGACGTACAGCTTTTTCAGCGCCGCCTCGATCTCCGCAATGTCCATAAATGCCTCCGGGATCTGTTGGAATGATGTAGATACAACCTTGTAGGTACAACCATTGTACCAGAAGGGATGGGTGTGTCAAGAGCGCGGTGCAGGAACACAGGCCGTCCCACAGTTTTTCGCCCACCCTGTGCGTTGATGCAAAAAGCAGCATCAACTGGCCCAAAGAAGCAGAACACACGTTGCTTTTATGAAGAAATCCATGAAATTATATTGAAAAGCCTTCATGGTGGTGGTAGAATATTTTTATGTCTCTGTCCTGCTGTACCTACGCCTTTTCAAGTACCTTTTGTGGTATTCGGGATCGCAAAACGGGACGCACGCATTTCCGTGGGTAGGTTTTACCGCGCACACTCCTGCGGGCAGCGATGTAGGATCCATAAGCCACAGCAGCTTTGCCGCAAAACGGCGGCTGACCAAGAGTTGTGAGGAGAACGATTTGATGCACAAAAGAACATTGCGCCGCCTGATATCCGTGCTGGCAGCACTGGCGATGGGGCTTTTCCTGCTGACCGGCTGCGGCGCAAAAAACGCAGAACAGGTACAGGAGCAGGAAGATGCCCAGACCATTCAGGTGTATCTGTGGAGCACCAGCTTGTACGAGACCTATGCCCCCTATGTTCAGGCCCAACTGCCGGATGTGAACATCGAGTTCATCGTAGGCAACAACGATCTGGATTTTTATAAGTTTTTACAGGAGAACGGCGGTCTGCCGGATATCATCACCTGCTGCCGCTTCTCGCTGCACGATGCAGCTCCTTTGAAGGACAGTTTGATGAACCTTGCCATGACCAACGAGGCGGGTGCTGTGTACAACGCCTACCTCAACAGCTTCAAAAACGAGGACGGCAGCGTGAACTGGCTGCCGGTCTGCGCCGATGCCCACGGCTTTGTGGTCAACCGCGGCCTTTTTGAGCAATACGATATCCCCCTGCCCACTGATTACGCAAGCTTTGTTTCCGCCTGTCAGGCGTTTGAAGCGCTGGGCATCCGGGGCTTTACCGCCGATTATACCTACGACTACACCTGCATGGAAACCCTGCAGGGGCTTTCCGCTGCCGAGCTTACCACGACGGAAGGGCGCAAGTGGCGCACTGCTTACAGCGACCCCGCCAGCACCACACGGGTGGGTCTGGACGACACCGTGTGGCCGGGGGCATTTGAACGGATGGCGCAGTTCATTCAGGATACCCACCTTACGGCAGACGACCTTGTGTTGAATTACGACGATGTGACCGGGATGTTTCGGAACGGAGAGGTCGCCATGTACTTTGGCAGCTCTGCCGGTGTCAAGATGTTTCGGGACGAGGGCATCGACACGATCTTTCTGCCCTTCTTCAGCCAGAACGGCGAAAAGTGGATCATGACCACCCCCTATTTCCAAGTTGCCCTGAACCGTGATCTGGAGCAGGACGCCGCGCGCCGCGAAAAAGCCATGAAGGTGCTGAACGTCATGCTCTCCGAGGAGGCGCAGAACCGCATTATCTCCGACGGGCAGGATATGCTGAGCTACAGCCAGAACGTCCCCCTGCACCTGACCGAGTATCTGAAGGATGTGCGCAGCGTTGTGGAAGAAAACCACATGTATATCCGCATCGCCTCCAACGATTTCTTTGCCGCCTCCAAGGATGTGGTTTCCAAAATGATCGCGGGCGAGTACACGGCACAGCAAGCGTATCAGGCATTCAATTCCCAACTCCTTGCCGAGGATGGGTCTGCCGATGAGGAGATCGTGCTGACCTCCGGGCAAAGCTATTCCAACGTGTTCCACGCAAACGGCGGCAGCGCTTCCTTCTCCGTTATGGCGAACACGCTGCGGGGCGTTTATGGCACCGATGTACTCATCGCCACCGCCAACAGCTTTACCGGCAGTGTGTTGCAGGCGGACTATACCCAAAAGATGGCGGCTTCCATGATCATGCCCAACAGTCTGATATCCCGCCAGCGCACCATGACCGGTGCTGAGCTGAAAGCGGCCGTCCGCGCCTTTGTGGAAGGCTGCGAGGGCGGCTTTGTGCCCTTCAACCGCGGTTCTCTGCCGGTGGTCAGCGGCATTGCTGTGGAGGTAAAAGAGGCAAGCGGCAGCTATACCCTGACCGGCATCACCCGGAACGGGCAGCCGCTGAAGGACGACGACACCGTTACCGTGACCTGTCTGGCCACGGAAAAACAGATGGAAGCGCTGCTTGCGAGCGGAAGCGGCACGCCTTTGGCCGAAGATACATGGGTAAAAGACAGATGGCGCGATCACGTCTCCGGCGGCGCAGCGCTTGCAGAACCTGAAAACTACATCACGTTGAGGTGAGCGGAATGGCAGACAAAACCCACAAAATCAAACGAAACCGCCGTCTCCGGCAAAAATGGCTCTCTGCTGCTTGTGCCCTCCTTCTGCTGGTCTTTCTGGCGGCTGGCTTCTGCGTCCGGTACCTCTCGTTTGTGTCGCAGATCATCTATCAGGAAAGCACCTCGCATCTGGAAGAAGTGCTGCACAAGTCCAACAACATGCTGAACCAGATGGTGCGCAAGAACCTGACCTATCTGCATCTGTACAACCGCTTTCTGGAAAGCACTTCCGATGAAGCAGAGATTCAGGCGTATATCGAGAAAGCGCAGCAGGACACCGGATTTGCCAGCTTTTACTTCCTTTCCTACGACGGCAACTATACGACCGTGACCGGGGAAACCGGCTACCTTGGCTTGCAGACCAATCTGGACGAAATGCTTGCCGACGGCGATGATATCGTCATGAATACAGCGCTGCCCGGCAAACCCCAGCTGCTTGTGTTTGTCTGCCCCGAAACGCAGGGCAGCTACCGGGGCTTTGCCTACGATGCCATTGCCATTTCCTATTATAACGATGCTGTGCTGCGGCTGCTGGACAACTCTGCTTTTCAGGGCAATGCCAGCAACTATGTGATCTACTCGGATGGGCGGGTGGTGATCGACAATTCCGTAAACCGCAAGAAAACGATCTACAACTTCATTGCGATGCTGCGCGACCACTCCGATCTTACCGAGGAGCAGATCCTTGATCTGTCCAATGCCTTTGCGCAGGGCAGAAGCGGAAACATGAAGGTAAAGCTGGGCGATACCAGCTATTATCTGGTCTACGAGGGCACGGCGGTCCAGAGCTGGACGATGGTGGGGCTTGTGCCGGTCAGCATCGTCAATGCCAGTCTGGATAAGCTGTGGTCCTATACGATACAGATCGTAGTAGGCATCGCCTTCGGCCTTGCGGTGCTGGTCATTCTGCTCATTGTGCGCAGAAACCGTGCTACTGTGCGCCGGAAGAACACCGAGATCCTGTACCGGGATGAATTATTCCGAAAGCTCTCGCTGAATGTGGACGATGTTTTTCTGATGCTGGACGCAAAAACTTCCAAGACGGATTATGTCAGCCCGAACATTGGGCGTCTGCTGGGCATCCCGTGGAAAACAGTCCGGCAGGATGTCCATGCTCTTGCGGAACTGCGCCCCCAGAACGACCCGGACCGCAACAAGAACTTTCTGGAGGGGCTTTCCCGCGGGGAACAGCGCGAGTGGGATGCGGCGTATCTGCATCAGGAGACCAGAGAGCTGCGTTGGTTCCACATCATTGCCATGGGCAGCGAGGTAGAAGGCAGAACCAAGTATATCCTTGTCATGTCTGACCGCACCGCCGACAAACAGATCAACCAAGCCCTCTCCGATGCCGTTGCTGCCGCCGAGACCGCCAACCGCGCCAAGAGCACCTTCCTTTCCAATATGTCCCACGACATCCGCACCCCCATGAACGCCATCATCGGCTTTACTACCTTGGCGCTCAGCAATATCGACGACAAGGAGCGGGTAAAGGATTATCTGGCAAAGACCCTTGCATCCAGCAACCATCTGCTCTCCCTCATCAACGATGTGCTGGATATGAGCCGCATCGAAAGCGGAAAGATCCATCTGGAAGAGGTGGAAGTCAACCTTTCGGATGTGCTGCACGACCTGAAAACCATCGTCAGCGGGCAAATTTACGCAAAGCAGCTGGAGCTTTATATGGACGCCACGGATGTGACCGACGAGGACGTCTACTGCGACAAGACCCGGCTGAACCAGATCCTGCTGAACCTGCTGTCCAACGCCATCAAGTTTACCCCGGCGGGCGGCACAGTCTCGGTGCGGGTGCGGCAGCTTGCCGGTAAAGTGCACGGCTGCGGGCAGTACGAGTTCCGCATCAAGGATAACGGCATCGGCATGAGCGAGGAGTTTGCCAAAAAGATCTTTGAGCCCTTCGAGCGGGAGCGCACCTCCACGGTCAGCCGGATACAAGGCACCGGCCTTGGCATGGCGATCACCAAGAACATCGTGGATATGATGGGCGGCACCATCGAGGTGCAGACGGCGCAGGGCAAGGGCAGCGAGTTTATCATCTGTCTGCCCCTGCGCACTCAGGACGAACACCGCTCGGTGGAAAAGATCACCGAGCTGGAGGGCCTGAAGGCGCTGGTGGTGGACGACGATTTCAACACCTGCGACAGCGTGACAAAGATGCTGGTCAAGGTGGGGATGCGCGCCGAGTGGACCCTTTCCGGCAAGGAAGCGGTGCTGCGCGCGCGGCAGTCCATCGAGATGAGCGATGTCTACCACGCCTATATCATCGACTGGCGCTTGCCGGATATGAACGGCATCGAGGTCACCCGCCAGATCCGCAGCCTGCACGATGATACGCCCATCATCATCCTGACGGCCTATGATTGGTCGGATATTGAAGCGGAGGCAAAAGCTGCCGGTGTGACCGCCTTCTGTTCCAAGCCCATGTTCATGTCCGACCTGCGCGAGACCCTGATGAGTGCCCTCGGCCAGAAGCTGACGGATGCGTCGCAGGAACTTCTGCCGGAAGAGAACGCCGACTTTAAGGACAGACACATCCTGCTGGTGGAGGACAACGAGCTGAACCGCGAGATCGCGCAGGAAATTCTGCAGGAGTACGGCTTCCGGGTCGATACGGCTGAAAATGGTGCCGTGGCGGTGGAAAAGGTCCGCACCGCCGCGCCGGGCAGCTATGATCTGGTGCTGATGGATGTGCAGATGCCGGTCATGGACGGCTATACCGCCACCCGGCAGATCCGCGCTCTGGAAGATCCCGCTCTGGCCGGAATTCCGATCCTTGCCATGACCGCCAATGCCTTCGATGAGGATCGCCGCAACGCCATGGAAAGCGGCATGAACGGCTTTTTGTCCAAGCCCATTGTCATCGGCGACTTGGTGCAGGAGCTGCACAAGATCCTGTGACCCAACCGCCTGTCAGGCATAAAAAATAAAGCACCCGCAGCAATTCGCATTCGGAGTTCAAGAACCTCTGCGAATTGCTGCGGGTGCTTTTGTTTTTGTCGGCTGGTGTTATGATTTTAGTACATCTGCAAGGACCTGCAGCAGATGCGGGATATCCAGCGGTTTTGCAATGTGGCCGTTCATCCCGGCCTTCAAAGCATTCTGACGGTCTTCTTCAAAGGCGTTTGCCGTCATGGCAAAGATGGGAATGTCTGCCTTTGCAGCATCCGGCAGGGCACGGATCTGCCGCGTCGCCTCGTAGCCGTCCATCTTGGGCATCTGGATGTCCATTAAGATCAGGTCGTACTGCCCGGGGACTGCCTGCTTCATCTTCCGGACGGCGATCTCACCATCCTCAGCAGTGTCCACCGCAAAGCCCGCTTCCTTCAAAATCTCCTGTGCAAGCTCACGGTTCAGCGCATTGTCCTCCACCAACAAAAGGTTCTTTCCCTTGAGATCGGCGGCATTGGGCTGCGATGGTTCGGGGGCAGACTCTGCGCCGAAGGGTTCTGCCAGCACTTTGCGCAGTTCGGAAAGGAACAGCGGCTTTTCGCAGAAGGCGGTCACACCGGCGGCGCGGGCTTCTTCTTCGATATCTGCCCAGTCGTAGGCCGTCAGGATGATGATGGGGCAGTTTTTCCCGATCACCTTGCGGATCTGCCGCACGACCTCGATGCCGTTCATATCGGGGATCAGCCAGTCGATGATGTAGACGCTGAACTCGTCGCCCTGTTCCATGGCGTACCGGGTGCGGATCACCGCTTCCCTGCCGGAGATCGTCCACTCCGGCCGCATCCCGATCTTAGACAGCATGGTGCTGACGCTCAGGCAGGTGTCGGTATCATCGTCTGCCACCAGCGCACGCAGCCCTTCCAGCTGCGGGAGCGGCTTTGGCTCCACCTTTTGTCCGCTGAGTGCGAAGCAGAGGTCTACGATGAATTCGCTGCCCTTGCCCGGTTCGCTTTCAATGGCGATGGTACCGCCCATCAGGTCCACAATGTTCTTGGTGATGGACATGCCCAGACCGGTGCCTTGAATGCCGCTGACGGTGGAGCTTTCTTCCCTGCTGAACGCCTCAAAAATGTGCTTCTGGAACTCCTCGCTCATGCCGATGCCATTGTCCTTGATGCGGAACTCATAGCAGCCACGGCCCTTGGGCGCACCGTTTTTCTGGGCAATGCGGATGCTGATCATGCCGCCTGTGGGGGTGAACTTGACGGCGTTGGACAAAATATTCAGCAAGATCTGGTTCAACCGCAGCGGGTCGGTGATGATGTCCTCATTCTCCACATCCATGGTATCAATGAAAAGCGACAGCCGCTTTGCCGAAACATTGGGCTGGATGATGGAGCGCACATCGTGGACGAGATCCGGCAGATGCACCGCTTTTTCTTCAATTTTTACCTTTCCGCTCTCGATGCGGCTCATATCCAGCACATCATTGATGAGGGAAAGCAGATGCTGGCTGGAGGTAGAGATCTTTTTCAGGTAGTCCAGCACCTGT